>Ga0163150_10000326_pt1 | contig 89683 bp, 70 predicted proteins | sample OliLakLV19P2IB_FD_148628 | JGI IMG/M metagenome (GOLD analysis project Ga0163150, IMG submission 148628) | Freshwater microbial mat bacterial communities from Lake Vanda, McMurdo Dry Valleys, Antarctica - Oligotrophic Lake LV.19.P2.IB | ecosystem: Environmental > Aquatic > Freshwater > Lake >... | reverse complement strand
CCATGACGTTGGTCAGTCCGGCGGGCACATTCGTTTGTCCGTACTGATTGGCTCCCCACGCCACGACTGTGCCGTTGGAATGCAAAGCGAGATGGTGTGTGCCGGAATCAAACCAGCCCGCCGCCACCGTGACGAAGTTCGTTCCCTCCGGCAGATCGCCCACGCCATAACCCCAGCCGTCCACGAAGCCCGTCGCCACGCGCGCCACGCGGTAGAAACGCGCCGTGACGATCACCGGCCCGCCGTTCGTGTTCGTCCCGCCGCCGCCCGGAGCCGGTGCGGAAAGCGCAGACATCCCGCCCCCGCTGCTGTTCGTGGCCTCCTGCATCTTCTCGGTGAGAAACTTGACGCCTTCGTCGGAACGCGCCTTCGCTGCCGCCAGCAAATCCTCCCGCTCCTTCTCGCTCAGACTTGACCAACCGCCGGACGACAGACTCATCATGGAAAACTCCCCGCCACAACAGCCCTCCTGCCAGGTCGTGTTCGTGCCGCCGCTGGCGACGAAGGGCGCGGCCACCCGCCAGCGGATCGGCGTCAGCAAATCCTCCGTCGCAAACACGGTGTAAAACTCGCCCGTGCGGCTGGCCCATTGCAACGTCGTGCAGTCTGCCGAACGGGTGATGGACGTGATAATGAGATCATTGGTGGCGAAGGAGGGAATCAGGCCCAACGTCAGCACAGACAGGGCGGCGAGTAGTTTCATAGAAGTTTTTCCCAAAAGAACCGGTCGTGCTTAGTGGAATCTTTGCGGGGTGTCAATAAAGGAGCGCATCCATTCCATCATGGAGTGTGACGGAACAACGAATCCTGCGAATGATTGGCCAGCGCGTCCGTGATGCGCGTCTGAAGGCCGACATGACGCAGGAGTGCCTTGCAGAGTTGATTGGAATCCACTGGAAGACTGTCGGCCACATTGAGCGCGGCAGTTATCCCGTGGCTCTCACCACGTTCATTCGACTGACTCAGTTCCTCGAAATCAGTCCCAATCGTTTGCTGGACGGATTGGAGCAGCCCGATCCTCAACGCACCGCCCGCATCAAGAAGGCGCTGGCTCGCAAGCGCGCGCCTGCTAAACAGCTTACCGATTAGCGGAACAAGCCCGCAGCAGCGTCCCCCCACAAAATCGTCCACGACGTTCACTTCCTGAAAACGAAACTTGCCTGCCCCTTGAACGTGGCTCTTACTTCGCCGGATTTTGCAGATGATGACTCCTGAACTCCTCACCAAAGCCAAGTCGCTCGGTTTTTCCGACCGGCAGATCGCCCATCTTACCGGGACAACCGAAGACGCCATCCGCGCGCGCCGCAAGGAACTCGGCCTCGTGCCGAGCTACCGGCTCGTGGACACCTGCGCGGCGGAGTTCGAGGCCTACACGCCGTATTATTATTCCACCTACGACCGGGGCGACGATGAGGTGCGCGGCAACACGGCGAAGAAGGTGATGATCCTCGGCGGCGGGCCGAACCGCATCGGGCAAGGCATCGAATTCGACTACTGCTGCGTCCATGCGGCGTTCGCGCTCAAGGCAGACGGGTTTGAAACCATCATGGTGAACTCGAATCCCGAGACGGTTTCCACGGACTACGACACGAGCGACAAATTGTTCTTCGAGCCGCTCACGCTAGAGGACGTGCTGCACATTTACGAACGCGAGAAGTGCTGGGGAGCCATTGCGCAGTTCGGCGGGCAAACGCCGCTGAACCTCGCGCTCGCCTTGCAGAAGAACGGCGTGAACATCATCGGCACCTCGCCGCAGAGCATCGAAGTGGCCGAGGACCGCAAGCTCTTCGCCGCGATGCTGGACCGGCTGAAGATTCCGCAGCCGCCGAACGGCCTCGCCACGAACGAAGCCGAGGCGCTCGTCGCCTCCAAGCGCCTGGGCTACCCCGTGCTGGTGCGCCCGAGCTTCGTGCTCGGCGGGCGCGCCATGCAGATTGTTTATTCCGATGCGGAGTTGTCGCACTACATGCGCTTTGCCGTCGAAGCCTCGCCCGAACGCCCGGTGCTGGTGGACAAATTTCTCGAAGACGCGACCGAGGTGGATGTGGACTGCATCGCGGATGTCGGACAGTTCGCGGACGCGAAGGACGGCACGATTGTCATCGGCGGGATGCTGGAGCACATCGAGTTCGCGGGCGTGCATTCCGGCGACGCCGCGATGGTGCTGCCGCCGCACACGCTCTCGAAGGGCGTCATTGAAACCATCCGCCAATACACGCACGCGATGGCGCGCGAGTTGAAAGTCATCGGCCTGATGAACGTGCAGTACGCGGTCAAGGGCGACACCGTTTACGTCCTCGAAGTGAACCCGCGTGCGTCGCGCACCGTGCCGTTTGTGAGCAAGGCGATTGGCAGGCCGCTGGCGAAGCTGGCCGCGCAAGTCATGGCCGGCAAGACGCTCAAACAAGTCGGATTCACGGAGGAAATCTGGACGAAGTACTGGGCGGTGAAGGAGTCGGTGTTTCCGTTCAACAAATTTGTGGGTCAGGACATTTTGCTTTCGCCCGAGATGCGTTCGACCGGTGAAGTGATGGGACTCGACGCCGATCTCGGCATCGCCTACGCGAAGTCGCAGATGGCCGCGAACTCGCCGCTGCCGTTGAGCGGCCGCGTCTTCATCAGCGTGAGCGACGCGCACAAGGCATCCGTGGCTGGGGTCGCGAAACAGTTTGCGGATCTCGGCTTCGAACTCGTCGCGACCGGCGGCACGGCTGACGTGATCGAAAAGGCGGGGCTGAAAGTGGAGAAGATTTACAAACTTCAGGAGGGCCGTCCGAACGCTATCGACCTGCTCAAGAACAAGGAGATCCAACTCGTGATCAACACGCCGGCCGGAGCCACGCCGCGCGCGGACGAAGTGAAGATTCGCACCACCGCCGTTTATACCGGCACGCCGATCATGACGACCTTGAGCGGAGCGAAGGCCGCCGCGCTGGGCATTGCCGCGTTGAAGAAGAACGGTTACGCGGTGAAGACGGTGCAGGAGTATCACTGAGTTTTTCTAAAAACGTCCGGCGGACACGCGGCCGCGCCCCCGCTCCACCCGCTGCCGGGTTGGGAACAGCGAACTGTTCGAGGGAGCGAAACCAGCAATCGGATTGCCAGCGGCCTGGATTTGTCTAGGCTCGGCCCCACTCCGCCTATGGCAACGCTCGTCGCAAACAACGCAGAGGCTCCGGTCAGTCATCTGAATCTTCGTCCCGGCATCAATCTCGTGGGCCGGGCGGAGGGCAACCACCACGTGGTCCCGCACGGCTCGATCTCCAGCCGCCATTGCGAGATCGTGTGCAACGACGGCGCAATTTCCGTGCGCGATCTCGGCTCGACGAACGGCACGTTCATCGACGACCAGCCGGTGCTGCAGCAGCAGCTCGCGCACGGCCAGCGGCTGAGATTTGGCGGCGTGGAGTATGTGCTCGAAGCGCCGGAGACCGCCGCGCCGCGCACCAGCGGCCTGCGCGTGAACGCCCTGCCGCACATCCGCACCGTGGAGACCGCCGCCGCCCCGCCCGTCGCGCACACGGCGCAGGAGTCCATTGCCACGATCCGTCCGATGATGCGTGAGGAGCCGAGTTTTTACCGGCTGTTGCCCGGGGCGTTTGGGTATCCGTTCAAGAGCAAGGGCATCCTCCTGCTCGTCATCGGGGCCGTGGTTTTTCTCGTGCTGGAATTTCTCGCGAGCTGGTCGTGGATCGTCAGCATCATCAGCACCGGCTACCTGTTTGCCTACATGCAGAAGATCATTTCACACACCGCGCAGGGCGAGGACGAGATGCCAGACTTCCCGGAGTTCGGCGAATGGTGGTCGGACATCATCCTGCCCTTTCTTCTGTTTGTCGGAACCTTCGTGGCCTCCTTCGCGCCGGCCATCGCGTTGTTCTTTCTGCTGAAAGGGAGCGTCGAAGGGGTTGAAATGGGCGTGGCGATCATCGCCGCGATTGTCGTCGGCGCGATCTATTTTCCCATGGCCCTGCTGGCCGTGGCGGTGTCGGACAGTTTCGTGGCGCTCAGTCCGCACATCGTGGTGCCATCGATGATTCGGACCATCCTGCCTTACACGGTCACGCTGCTCGTGCTGGGCGTGCTGGTCGGGGTGCGGTTCGGAGCGGAGTTTGGGATGGCCTTTGCGTTGGTCGCCATGGATTCGCCCGAGATACCAGGGGCGATTCTCTCGGCCGTGGTGCTGGGATTCATCTCGCTCTACCTGCTCGTCGTGGAAATGCGCGTGCTCGGCCTGCTCTTCCGCTCCTACCGCCAGCGCCTCGGCTGGCTGGGGTAAGATTGCCAAACGCCGGCTTTCGAGCGGGCAGGTGGCGAGATATTGAGTCTCGTGTCGCTGGCACGGCTGACCCGGGTGCATCTTGCCACTGTTGTCGTTGAGCCTCGGCAAGGGCTTTTGGTCGCGGAGCGACCGCAGGAAATTAGCCCGGCACGAAGTGCCGGGTGGGCGGTGGGAAAGTGTTTTCGTCCCGGCGGGACGGCGGAACTCCACCGTCCTTTCAGGACGCACCAGTGTCGATTCCCATACCAGACACTTCGTATCTGGCTAATTTCCTGGGCCGCTTCGCGGCTGGCCAGCAACAGTGGCAAGATGCACCCGCTGGGACGCTCTCCGAATAGTTGCTCTCGATTTTCGCAGGCACGTCGGCCAAAACTTTCGGCATGAAATTCCTCCACCTCGCGCTGGCTTGCGTGTTCTCGGCGTCGGCCGCAACCGCCGCCGACCGCGTGTTCACGAATGCCGACGGCACGCTGCGCATCATCCCCCTGTCTGTGGACGCGAAGTTCAACAACCCGTGGCCGGCGGAGTGGGAGAAAAGTTTTCAGGCGCGCGTGGCGCACACCGTGCGGCACTTCGCCACCAACCGCCTCGGCGGCACCAGCTACGGCGAAAGCGAGAAGGACATGTATCCGCGCGCCATGCTCGGCCTGCTCAACGGCCGCCGGACAGAGGCGCTGAAAGTTTTACAGAGCGAGGACGCGCAGGCGAAGGAAGATCACCAGCACACGCTGGGCATTGATTACTACTGGTGCTTCACGCTCAAAGGGCAGGTGCGGAAATACTTCTACTTTGGCGACGACCTCGCGCCGGCCTATAAGCAGCGCATGTTCGACGCGGCGAAACTCTGGACCGCCGAAGAACCGATCCGCCGTCCGCACCCGAAACATGGCCGCGGCGATCCGAACAAAGGCATGTGGGGACCCGACAACCGTGGCTCATGGGTCGATGTGCGCGACACCGACAACCTCCGCGCCATGCGCGACACGTCCGTCTATCTCTTTGCCGAGGAGACCGGCAACGAAGCCACGCGTCTGCTCTACAAAAAGAAAATTCTCGGCTACGTGCTCATGCTCTTTAACGTCGGCCAGCGCGAGTGGGATTCCTCGAACTACCACGGCCACGGACTCTCATCCTTTCACAACCTCTACGACTTCGCGCGCGATCCCGAGGTGAAGCTCCACGCCAAGGCCACGCTCGACTGGCTCTACGCCGTGGCCGCGCTGAAGTATTATCGCGGCGGCTTCGGCGGCCCGCAGTTGCGCGACTACGGCGGCTCCACCGTCGTCTTCGGCGGCAACGCCGTGCATGCACTGGAACTGTATTTCGCCGACGGGCCGTTCGCTGACCCGCAGCCGGATCGCGATGATGTTTATCACGTCACCAGCGCCTACCGCCCGCCGCAGGCCGTGGTGGAAATGGCGCGGAAGAAATTCCCGCGCCCCGTGGAAATTCTCTCCACGAAACCCGCCTACAAATTCTGGGACTACGGCACCGAAGCGAAGCCCCGCTTTCTCGAAACGCTCTTCATCGGGAACACCTTTCAGATGGGCAGCACCGTCTCCGCTGATCCCGAGAAAGCGTGGAACCCGTCCGTATTCAGCCTGATGATTTCCAACGCGGCGCGCGGCGTGGATTACTTCGGCGCGAACACCTCGCCGCTCGTCGGGCACTCGGAGAAACTCGCCGGCGATCAGCTCGCGCAGAACCGCAACCTGCTGCTCTGGCTCCGTCCGGCCGCACCGACGCAGACGTTTCACTTTCAAATTCCCAAGGGCGTGAAGTCGGAAGTCGAGGACGGCCTCTGGTTCCTCGCCTTCGACAAAACCTGGCTCGCGCTCCGGCCCATCCAGTTGTCGGCCCGCGTGGAGACGGTGCTGGACGCGAAGAAAAATTCCGCCCCGCGCTACAAGGATGAGCTGTTCCTCCAATGCGAAACGCAGGGCGACAGCTTCGCCGGTTTCGCGCTGGAGATCGCCGAGAGCGGTTCGTGGGCGGACTTCAAACGCGACGTGAAAACGAAAAGCAAACTCGACTTGAGCGGATTGAAGAACGGCGAAGTCGAACTGACCGGACGCCACGGCCACAAACTCAAGCTCGCGCACCACGCGCAGAATGATCTCCCGCGCGTCTGGCGTAACGGCGCGCTCCACGACTGGAGCCGGCAGCTCGATCTTTACCAGCCCGTAAAGGCCACCGCGCCGATCTCACTCGGCTGGCAGAAAGGCGTGCTGCACGTTGAGGCCGGCGGAAAGATTTTTCAGGAGACGATTTCGCCCGACGGAAAAGTGACGTTCAGCGAACGCTGAAGCGCTCAAATTTAATCCGGCCTCAGCGCGCAGTTGCGGCTGTCGCCGGAAGTTGCCATCGCCTTGACCAGTTGCGACTGGGAAAATTGCTGCGTGCTGCCGTCGGCCAGCACCATGTTGCCCGCGTTGATGTGAATGGTGTTGTCCCAGCGCGGATTCTGGTTCGTGCCCAGTGCGGTGACGACACCGGTGAGCGCCGCCGGGCCGCAGTTCTGGCCGTCCAGCCCGAGCAGATTTCGATCACCGGCGAGATGCATCCCCGGCTTGTCCGGCCCGGCGCTGGTGCCGATGGCGTAACTCACGGCCGCATTCCCGAGCGTGCGCAGGCCCGTCGTGCCGGCGGAAAAATCCTGCGCCTTCTGCCTCGCGCCATCGCTCGGGCACTGGAGGATTTTCGGCGTGACCAGCTCGTTCGACATGCTGGCGAAATGCTCCCAGACTTTCACCAGGCCCTTCGCGCCGCCTTCGCTCACATCGACCACGGACGGATATTTCTCCTCATGATCCTGCGCCCACATGGTGAACGAGAGGCCGATCTGCTTCTGGTCGTTCACGCAGGCGATACGTTGGGCGCGCGCCTTGGCCCGCGCCAGCGCCGGCAGGAGCAGCGCCGCGAGAATGGCGATGATGGCAATGACGACCAGCAGCTCGATCAAGGTGAAGCCGCGCGCGGACGGACGGGAAACCGGTTTGAAATTCATGGCAGCAATGGACGTGTGGGCGTGGAGGAGGCTTCACACGAATCCCGGAGGCGTGCCGTAACGCCGGCTTTCCAGCCAGCCAGTTGCGAGACATTCGAGTCTCGTGTTCTTTGCCTGGCGTATCTGGGCGGCCCAGACGAGGACTGTTGAACGCGAGGTTGGAAAACCTCCCGTCTGGCCGACACGAAGATCGGCGTTACGTGCGCGCTCCTAGTCTAGCTGCGGCGCGCCTCCATCCGCTCGCGCGCGATGGCCTGGGAAATGAGACTCGGCTCGCGCCGGCTGGCGCGGGTGAAGAACAGCACGGCCAACACCATCACAAACGCTCCGCCCGCACCCGCCCCGGCGCACAGGAGGATGAAATTCCAGTCGCGAGCCGACGCGACGGGCGGAACGACAGGCGGCGGCACAGGCGCGGCGACTGCGTTGGTGAATTTTGTCTCCGTGGTGACCACGACCACGGCCGACGTTGCCGGCGCGACCGACTGCGCCACGATGCCATTGGTCAGATTGGTGACGATAGCCACCACTAAATTTGTAGGCGGAACAGCAAGCGGTGCGGCCACAGCATTCGTCGCCGCCGCCACGACCGGCGGGGGCAGCGCGCTGGCCGTGGTTGCGGAGGAAACGTAAGTGCGCCGTTCTTCGGCCACGGATTCCTTCGTGATGATGATCGGGTTCGCCGCAACGCGCGGCGGCGCGGTTACGATCTTCGCCGGTTTCGCTGCCGCGACCGGCGCGACCACGGGCGGCTCCACTTTCGTCGGCTTCGGCTTGGGCGCGACGTAGGGAACGTCCAGCAGGAACTGCGGTGAGTTTGCCGCCCACGCGACAATTTTTCCGCCCTGGGCCACCAGCACGGTGTTGACGGTGGCCTTGGCGGTCTTCATGGCGGGGGCGAGTTCGCGGAAGCGCGCATTGATCGCATCGTCGAACGGCGTTCCGAGCAGCGAGGTCTCGCCGTTCGAGATCAAAATCACCGTCAGGTCGCCGACGTTCTTCACGATGTGGCTCGCGTCGGCGAGCGCGAGGGTGAGATTGGCCTGGCCTTTGAAGCCGTGATCTTTCGTGTGCGACACGGCCTTGGCCGCGATTTCCACGGCGAATTTTTCTTTCCAGCTCTCCATCGGGAACGACGTGTTGTTCTTCTCGCCCACCAGCCACACGCCATAGGTGTCGTCGTTCGTCATGTGACCACGCGCGCCGCTGTAGATGAGATCGAAGAGCGTCTGCCGCAGCGGCATGTCGAGCGGTTTCATGCCCGCCGAAGTATCGATGATGAAGAGAAAGCGTTTGCCCTCCGCCTTCTGCGCCGACCACGCGGGCGCGGCGAGCAGGGCAACGACAAGGAACAGGACCCGGAGCAGCCTCCGTCCGGTGGGTCGCCGGGCGACGTTCGCGATTAGGTTCACGAACGATTATAGCGGCGTTTTTCGGCAGAATTGTAGTGATGGACTTCGCGCTCCAGGTCTTTCAGCGCGCCGCCCATGGTCAGAATGAAATTTTCACAACTCGACGCGAGGCCGCCGAGGCCGATGACCATGTCGCGCTCGGCGTGGTCATTCGTCACGGCCAGCACTTCGCCGAATGGCTTCATGCGGTAGGCCACGCGCTCGATGATTTGATCCGCCGTCTGGCCGGCGCGCGAGTAAAGAATCTCCACGGAGGAAGTCGCCGGAAGTTTCTCACGCTGACCGCGATGACCGCCGCCATCGAACACCACCGTCACGGGCGTGCCGACCGCGTCGCTGTAGCGCGCGAGCAAGTGAACGAGTTCATCGCGCGCGGCGGCGGAATGGCGCGGCTGGCCAGGCGCGATCTCGGGCCAGCTATGCAGCAGGCTGTAGCCGTCCACGAGAATTCGCACGAGCGCCATGTCCCGAAAATTACAAATCCCAAAAAACAAATCCCAACCAAATTCCAAGCGCCCAAACTCCCAACCACCTCGAGAAGAGCGGAGACAACCCGGCGTCCGCTGGAACGGGCGCCTCATGAAGGCCCCGCCTTCGTGGGAGCGCTGGAGCGCGGGCGTCGTGCCCGGCCAGTGGAGCCGCAGGCTTTGGGACTGCGGGAAGAATTGCCGCTCTGGATGCAAGCGGAGCGTCGGCCCGTCAGGGACTCGCCTCCGGCGGGGATGCAGAGCGGCAATTCTTGCCGCAGTCCCAAAGCCTGCGGCGTCATCTGCCGGGCCTGCCCGCCACGGGCCGCCCGCCTCACCGGGACGGGTGTGATTAAAAGTGGCGTCAGGCGGGACGCCTGACTCACGCTCTTGACCGCCACTTCCAATCGCACCTCTCCGGTCGCGCCCTTGACCTAGCCAGCCGCGTCACTAACTATGCGCGCGCTCATGAAACTCTACGGTTGTCTCGCCCTCGCAGTGTGCGTCATCACCAACGCCCACGCCCAGTCGCGCACGAACATCGGCGGCATCGCCGTCATCGTGAACGAGGCCATCATCACGCGGCAGGAGGTCTTTGACTACATCACCCCGGCGGCCATGACCCTCCGCAGCACCATTCGCGACCGCGCCGCGTTGGATCAGCGCATGGCTCAACTGCAAGAAGCCGCCACCGAGGATTTGGTCAAACGCCAGCTCATCCTCCACGACTACAAGACCGCCGGGTACAATTACCCCGAGACGATCATCGAAGACCGCATCGAGGAGCGCATCAAATCCCAGTATCGTGACCGCGCGCAGCTCATGCAGGATTTGCACGCACGGCTCACGACCTACGAAAATTTCCGCAAACAACAGCGCGAGGAAATCCTCATCGTCGCCATGCGCCAGGCCAAGCTGCCGCAGGACTTCCTCATCTCGCCGCAAAAAATTCTCAATTATTATCAGGAGCATCAGACCAACTACCTCGTGGGCGAAGAAGTGCGCGTGCGCATGATTGTCCTGAACAAGCCCGCGACCGACACCGGCGGCGCGAAGGAACGCGCCGGGGAAATTCTCCGCAAGATCAACGAAGGCGCGCCGTTCGCCGAGATGGCGAAAAGCTATTCCGAAAGTTCCCAGGCCAAGGACGGCGGCGATTCCGGCTGGCATCAGCGCGAAGGCTTGCGCAAGGAACTTTCCGACGCCGCGTTCTCACTGCCAGCCGGCCAGCGCAGCGGCGTGCTTGATCTCCCCGACTCGGTCTGGTTGCTGCAAGTCGATGAGCGACGTGTCGCCCGCACCCGTCCGCTCTCGGAAGTCCGCGACCAGATCGAGCGCGAACTCCGCATCCGCGAGTCCGAGCGCCAGGAAGAAAAGTGGGTCAGGCGCCTGAAGGAGAAATCCTTCGTGCGCTATTACTGATCCGCGCGATTTCCGCGCCCGCACGCCATGCTTGCCATCGCCCTCGGAGACTCGGCCGGCATCGGCCCCGAAGTAGCGCTCAAAGCCGTCGCGGCCGAACTGCCGCGCGATGACGAACGCTACTTTCTCATTGGCGATCCTGCGCTCGTCCACGAACTGAATTCCCGGCTGAAGATTGGGCTCACGATTGATTCTGGGGCAGACGCCACGGTCCGCGTGGTCATTGGAGCGCCGGCTTCCAGCACCGCTCGATCGGCAACTACCCAACGCGCCGTGCTGGAAGCCGGCGCTCCGTCCGCCGCCCGCGCCGCGCTCGACTGTCTCCGCCACGGCGCGCAACTTTGTTTGCGCGGCGAGGCCAGGGCCCTCGTCACCGCGCCGGTGAACAAGGAAGCCATCATCAACGCCGGTGAGATTAACTTCGTCGGCCAGACCGAACTGCTCTCGGAAATGGCCGGCACCGACCGCACGGCGATGATGCTCCTCGGCTGCGATGACCGAAATCGCTGGCTCCGCGTGGCGCTCGCCACCATTCACGTCCCCATTCGCGAGGTCGCCGCGCGCCTGAAGCGCGAAAAAATCGAACTCGCCATCGAACTCGCCGCGCAGGCCTGTCGCGATCTCGGGCTGCCCCGCGCGCGCGTCGCGGTCTGTGGACTCAATCCGCACGCCGGCGAAGGCGGCAAAATTGGCGACGAGGAAATCACCACCATCGCGCCTGCCGTTGTGGCCATGCGCCAGCGCGGCTGCGATGTGCATGGCCCCTTCGCCGCCGACACGTTGTTCCACCAGGTCTTCCGAGGCGATTACGATGCCGTCGTCGCGATGTATCACGATCAGGGATTGGTCCCGTTGAAAATGATCGGCTTCGACACCGGCGTGAACTGGACGCTCGGCCTCCCGTTTGTCCGCACCTCGCCCGATCACGGCACCGCCTACGACATCGCGGGCCAAGGCATCGCGAATCCGTCGAGCATGATCGCCGCGATCCGGCTGGCGAAACAACTGGCGAGAAGATTCAAACACCAAGCTCCAAGTTCCAGATAAACACCAAACTTCAAACACCAATAAATGCTTCAGCACGCGGGAGCAGCGGACAGCCATGTCCGCAGTCAGACTTTTTGACGAGTGCAGGACGCGCTGGCACGGAACGTCCCCAGCGGACATGGCGGTCCGCTGCTCCAATGCGGCGGCCTTCCGCGTGTGCAGTTGGAGCTTGTCGCTTGATGTTTCTCTGGAGCTTGGTGTTTGGAGCCTGGAGCTTTCTTCCCACGACTCACGCCGCTGGCGTGCGCGACCACCTCAACAAGCCCCACGCCTGGTTTCACTCCGCCGAGGCCGCACGAGTCGCGGAGAATGTTTTGTCCTGGCAGGCGGACGCCGGCGGCTGGCCGAAGAACACCGACACCACGAAACCCTTCACCGGCGACCGCGCGAAACTACAAGGCACCTTCGACAACGGCGCGACCACGGACGAATTACGTTTTCTCACTCGCCTCAGCGGAGCGCCGGCTTCCAGCACGGCACGTTCGGCTTCGAACGCCCTCACGCGCGGTCTGGCCCACATCCTTACGGCCCAATACACCAATGGCGGCTGGCCGCAGTATTCGCCGCCGCCCGCGAACAAGTATCACCGCCACATCACGTTCAACGACCACTCGATGGTGCGGCTGATGATTTTCCTGCGCGAAGTCGCGGCCGATAAACGCTCCGAGTTCGTCGAGACCAGTCAGCGTGCCGCCGCCCAGCGCGCCTTCGACCGCGGCGTGGATTGCCTTCTCCGCTGTCAGATCCAAGTGAACGGCCAACTGACCGCCTGGTGCGCGCAACATGACGAATTGGATTTCAGTCCACGCCCGGCCCGCACCTTTGAACTGGCCGCCCTTAGCGGCTCGGAGTCCGTCGGTCTCACCCGTCTGCTGATGAGCATCGAGCATCCCTCGCCGGAAATCGTGCGCGCCGTGGACGCCGCCGTCACGTGGATGGAATCCGCGAAGATTTCCGGGATCGAACTGACGGAAGCGAAGGATGCGGACGGACGCAAAGACATCGTGGTGAAAAACAATCCCGCCGCGAAACCGATGTGGGCGCGCTTCTATGAAATCGAAACCGGCCAGCCCATCTTCGCCGGTCGCGACGGCGTGAAAAAGCACTCACTCGCCGAGATCGAACACGAGCGCCGCAACGGCTACTCGTGGCTTGGCTATTGGCCGGAATCGTTGTTGCAGAAAGATTATCCCGCATGGAAAGCAAAACTCGCCGCCCGTTCCAAATAGCCGCCACGCTCGTCGCGCTGTTCACCGCCGAACTCCGCGCTGCTGACGAAATCGTTCAAGTCGGCACCGCCAGCTCCACCACGCGCCTGCCGGCTGGTGCAAAACTTCCTCCGCCCCGGTAGTGCGCCTTCCTCTTCGCGTCCTTCGCGGCCTTGGCGGCCTTGGCGTGAGGCTTCAACGGCATGGTTCCGTTTAAGGCCGCCGCGTGGTTCAAGAACTTCCTAGAACGAAAACGTCACGCCCGCCGAGAAGAACGCGGTCTTGTTGAAATCCATTTCCATCTTCTGGCCGCGCGCACTCACCTCATACGAGTCCACGAGGCCGAGATACTGGCCGTTCACGAACACGCCCCAGCGGTCGTTGATTTTGCAATGGATGCTGGCGCTCGCGAAGCCTCCGAAGAGCACGTCCGTCTCGTGGCCCGTACCGCGCTGCCGCGTGGTGCCGCCAGGAGTCGTGACGCTCTGGTTGAACTTGAACTCGCCGTCAATCACGCCCGCAGCGAAGCCCGCGCTCAACGTGATCGTCCAGCGTTCGTCGAGTGGGATGTCGAGATACGGCCCCGCGCGGAAGCTGAACAGGTCGCCATCAAAATCTCGCGTGCCGCGCACGGTGGCACCGTTCGGATCACTGGTGATGGTGCGGTTCGGGATGGAGTCGATGAGCGGGCCGGGGCCTTCGAAATCGCCTGCGTAACCGGCCGGCGGTGGAATGACGCCGCCCAAACTATAGGCATCCGCGATGGTGGTCGTTCCGCCGGACAGCGGCCGATGATCGCGAATTTCGATGTCCGTCCAGCCGAACGCGCCTTGCACGCCCCACGCCCATTGGCCGCTTTTCGCGCGGCCCAGTTCATGGTCCCAGGTCAGCTCGAAGCCGTGCTGCGGGTCGTCGTCGTGCGTCGATTTGACCAGCGGACGCGCCGTGGTGCTGCTCATGACGATGGTGTCATTGCCCGGCAACTGGCTGGCGTTGTCGTAGCCCCAGAACCACGTCAGGCCGCCGGTGTTGCCGCTGATGTCCACGCGGTTGTAGCCGTCGTCGTAAAAACGGTCCACGGCGCCGCCGGTGGCCGGGCCGGGATCGCGGCCCGCGCCGCCGCGCCCGCGCGCGACGTTGCCGACGTTTTTGAACTCGGCGTCGAAATTGAATCCGGCGCGGTAGCTGAAGCCGAAGCGGTTCTTCTGGTCTTTGGGCGGCGCTTCGAGCTTCACGCCCGGGTCCGCCGCGAGCAGCGGCAGCGCCGGCGCGAACACGAGAGCGGCCAGGGCCAGGGTGCGAGATGCGTGGTCACGTTTCATAAATTACTGATTCCTTGTGCGCGCGCCGCAGACGTGCGGCGCAGTAAAACACGAATCCCTTCTGATGGGTCGCGGAGGATTTAGCGGCAGATGGCGCGGCTGAATCAATAGCCATGTGCGGGCGAAGCAGGAAATGTTGACCACGGAAGACACGGAAAACACGGAACGGAAAAAAGAAAGGCCATGTCGATCGGTGCAGGTGCTTACAGCAGCCGTCTTCATTCCGTGTTTTCCGTGTCTTCCGTGGTTCATCTTTTTGTCCTTTCCGATCACGGCACGAGCAACACCCGGAAGAAGCGGCGCGCCACGCCGCCTTGCGGCGAAGTCACCACGCCGCCCGGCCCCGCGATGGGCGTGGGCTGCGTCGTCCAGCGGAGCAAATCCTCCGAGCTTTGCACGAAGTAGAAACGACCGCTCTGGGTCGTGAATTGAACTTCAAATCCGTCACCCGCGCGGCTGATGCGGGTGATGCGCGGCGGGACCGCAGGCTCGCCGAAGGGCCGGGGCGTCGCGACCAGCGTCGGTTTCGGAAGGGTGCGCGGGTTCGGCACGTAATACTGCACCGTGAGGATCGTCGAGCCGCCGGGCGGCACGGACACGATCTTGTCGAGATACGGCACGCCCGCGTTGGTGCCCGTGGGATTCCACATGCGGTTGGTGGTGTCGAGGTTCTGCACGAACAGCCGCACGCCGTTCGCCCACGTCTCCGTGGTGCGGTTCGACACCGTCACGAACTGCTCGAACAATCCGTTCTGGTGGTTCAACAGGATGGGACCACTGGCGACGACGAAGTTCGTGAGGACATCAATGTTCACCACGGCGGAAGTCGCGGTGAGTCCGAAATTGTCCGTGGCCACGGCGCGGAACTGGTAGCTGCCCGGCGCAGCGTTGCTCATCACGTAGTAGAAGGGCGCTTCGGCCACGCTGAGGAAGTTCGAGCCGTTCACGAGGAACTGCACGTTCGTGACCGTGCCGTCCGGATCACTCGCGCTGGAGATGACGCTGAACGTCGCGGGGAACAGCAGCGCGACGCCGTTCACGGGCGACACGATGCTCACCGACGGCGGACTGTTGACCACGAGGGCGAAAACAATTTCCGCCGAAGTGTCCACGCCGCCGTTGGCCGTGCCGCCGTTGTCCTGCAAACGCACGCGCACGTTCGCCGTGCCGTAGGCGTTCGCCGCCGGCGTGTAAGTGAGCGTGCCGTCCGGCGCAATGACGGGCGGCGCGGAGAACAGCGCGGCGTTGTCGTTCGCTACGAGGAAGGCGAGCGTCTGCGAAGATTCATTCGCCGGCCCGGCGCTGATGTTCGAGGCCCAGTTCAACGACTGCGCGGGCGCGTTCATGTTCACGCGCTGGTGGCCGGCATTCGCGAAACTCGGCACGTCATTCACGGGAATCACCGTGATGCTCACCACGGCTGGAGCGGAACTTGTCAGCCCGTCGCTCGCCACGTAGGTGAAGCTGTCGGGGCCGAAGTAGTTCGCGGCGGGCGTGTAGCTGAACGAGCCGTTCGCGTTCAGCGCGAGCGTGCCGTGCGTGGTGGTGGCCACGAGCACGGCAGTCAACGGATCGCCGTCCACGTCCCCGTCATTCGCAAGGACACCAGGGACGGAAATGTTGAGCGCGCCATCTTCGAGCAGCGAATAGCTGTCGCCGAGCACGCCGGTCGTCGGCGGATCGTTCACCGGCACCACGGTGATCGTCACCGTCGCCACGCCGCTCGTCAGCGCGCCGTCCGTCGCGCGATAGGTGAACGTGTCCACGCCGGTGTAATTCAAACTCGGTGTGTAAGTGAACGCACCGTTCGTGCTGAGATTCAACGTGCCGTGTTGCACGCCGGTCAGCAGCACCGCGGTCAACAGATCGCCATCCACATCGCTGTCGTTGGCCAGAACGCCGGGGAGAGGAATCGTCAGCGTGGTGTCTTCGTTCACGGAATAATTATCATTCAATGCCACCGGCCCGTCGTTCAGCGGCAGCACTGTGATCGTGACCGACGCCACGCCGCTCGTGAGCTGCGAGTCGCTGGCGCGGTAGGTGAACGTGACCGTGCCGGTGAAGTTCAAACTCGGCGTGAACGTGAAGGAGCCGTTCGTGTTGAAGTTCAAGGTGCCGCTGCCGGGATTGCTGAGGAGAATCGCGGTCAGCGGATTGCCGTCCACGTCCGAGTCGTTGGTCAGGACGCCAGGGGTGGAAACCGTCAGCACCGCGTCTTCGTTCACCGCGTAGAAATCATTCACCGCCACCGGCGCATCGTTCACCGGCGTGATCGTGATCGTCACCGTCGCCAGCGCCGAGGTCAGGCTGCCGTCCGTCGCACGATACGTAAAGGTGTCCACGCCGGTGTAATTCAAACTCGGCGTGTAAGTGAACGCGCCGTTGCCGCTCAGGTTCAGCGTCCCGTGCTGCACACCCGTCCCCAGCACCGCCGTCAACAAGTCGCCGTCCGTGTCGAAGTCATTCGTCAGGATGCCGCGCGCCGGAATCGTCAGCGTGCCGTCCTCGGCGAGCGTGTAAGCGTCGTTCACCGCGACCGGCCCGTCGTTCAGCGGCAGCACCGTGATGGTCACAAACGCCACGCTGCTCGTGAGCGCGCCATCCGTCGCGCGATACGCAAACACATCCACGCCGGTGTAGTTCAAGCTGGGCGTGTAGAGAAACGCGCCGTTGTTCGAGAGCGTCAGCGTGCCGTGCAAGACGTTGGTCAGCAGCACCGCGCTCAACACGTCGCCATCCACGTCGGAATCATTTCCCAGGACGCCAGGGATGGAAATGAGCAGCGGCGTGTCCTCGTTCACCGAGTAGAAATCATCCAGGGCCACCGGCGTGTCGTTCACGGGCAGCACGCGGATCGTGACGGTCGCCACACCGCTCAGGAGCTGCGAGTCGCTGGCGCGGTAGGTGAACGTCACGTTGCCGGTGAAGTTCAAACTCGGCGTGAAGGTGAACGCGCCGTTCGTGCTCAGGTTCAACGTGCCGCTCGCCGGATTGCTCACAAGAACTGCCGTGAGCGGATTGCCGTCCACGTCCGAGTCGTTCGCGAGAATGCCCGGCGTCGCAATCGTGAGCGTCGTGTCTTCGTTCACCGAGTAGTTGTCATCCAGCGCCACGGGCGCGTCGTTCACGGGCAGCACGGTGATTGTGACCGTGGCCACGCCGCTGGTCAGCGCGCCGTCGGTGGCGCGGTAGGTGAAGGTGACGTTGCCCGTGAAGTTCAAACTCGGCGTGAAGGTGAACGAACCGTTCGTGCTCAGGTTCAACGTGCCGCTCGCCGGATTGCTCATGAGAACGGTCGTGAGCGGATTGCCGTCCACGTCGGCATCATTGCCCAGGACACCCGGGGCGGAAATGACGAGCGCAGTGTCTTCGTTCACGGAGTAGGAATCATCCAGCGCCACCGGCGCGTCGTTCACCGGCAGCACCGTGATCGTCACCGTCGCCACGCTGGAAGTGAGGAAGCCGTCCGTCGCGCGGTAGGTGAACGCATCCACGCCCGTGTAGTTCAGGCTCGGCGTGTAGAAGAACGCGCCGTTGTTCGAGAGCGTGAGCGTGCCGTGCGTCGTGGTGCTGACGAGCAGCGCGGTCAACACGTCGCCGTCCACGTCCACGTCGTTGGTCAGGATGCCGCGCGGCAGAATCGTCAGCGCGGTGTCTTCGAGCGTGGTGTAGGCGTCGTCGTTGATCGCGACGGGCAGGTCGTTGGTCGGATTGATCGTGATGGTCACGGTCGCCACGGCGGACGTGAGCGCGCCATCGGTGGCGCGATACGTGAACGTGTCGGTGCCGTGGTAGTTCGCATTCGGCGTGTAGAAAAAGGAGCCGTTCGCGTTGAAGAGCAGCGTGCCGTGCGTCACGTCCGCGACCAGCACGGCAGTCAGGGTGTTGCCGTCCGCGTCCGTGTCGTTTGCGAGGATTCCGGGCCGCGTGATCGAGAGCACGGTGTCTTCGTTGATCGTGTAGGCGTCATTCAGCGCGACCGGCGTGTCGTTCACCGGCAGCACCGTGATCGTGACGGTCGCCACACCGGAACTCAACGGGCCGTCCGACGCGCGATACGTGAAGGTGTCCACGCCCGTGTAGTTCAAACTCGGCGTGTAGGTGAACGCGCCGTTGTTGTTCAGATTCAACGTGCCGTGCGCGACATCCGCCACCAGCACCGCGCTCAACGGATCGCCGTCCACGTCGGAGTCGTTCGCCAGCACGCCCGCCGCCGGAATCGTCAGCGTCGTGTCTTCATTGATCGAGTAGCTGTCGTTGAGCGCCACAGGCGCATCGTTGATCGGCATGACCGTGATTGTGACCGTGGCCGGGGCGCTGGTCAGTTGCGTGTCGCTGACGCGGTAGGTGAACGTGACCGTGCCGGTGACATTCAAACTCGGCGTGAAGGTGAAGGAACCGTCCGCGTTGAACGCCAGCGTGCCGCTTGCGGGGCTGCTCACCAGCAGCGCGGTCAAGGTATCGCCGTCAATGTCGCCGTCGTTCACCAGCACGCCGGGCGCGTTGATGATGAGCGGCTGATCTTCGAGCGTCGTGTAGCTGTCATCCGCCGCGAACGGCGCGCGGTTTTGAATCGTGAGCGTCGTGCAGTTCGTGAGCGGAGCACCGCACACGCCGCGCACCACCACGCAGTAGAGGCCCGCCTGGTTGGTCGCGAGATTGTCGAGCGGCAGCGTGCTGTTCGTGCTGATGAGTGCGCCGGCTCTCCCGCTCCCGGCGGGGTTGAAATACCATTCGTAAATCACACCGGTGCCGACTGCGCTGACGGTGAAGACCACGTTGCTGCCGACGAAGCTCGTCTGGTTCGTGGGCGCGGAAATGATTTCCACGTTCTGGTTCACCACGAGCGACGTCGTGTTCGTGACCGGTGCGCCGCACGCGCCGTTCACGACCACGGTGTATTCGCCTGTCGCGTTCAAGGCCACGTTGTTCAGGAGGAGCGTGGCGTTCGTCTCGTTCGTCAGCGTGGTGCCGGCGAAAGACCATTGGTAGCCAAGCTGCGTGCCGGTCGCGCCCACGGTGAATTGCGCCGTGGTGCCTTCGCACACGACAAGGTTCGTCGGCGGCACCGTCACGATGGTGTTCTGGAACACGACGAGTTCCGCGCAGTTCGTGATCGGCCCGCCGGCCGCGCCGTTGACGATGGCGCAATAAATTCCCGCGTTGGTCGCGTTGATGTTGCGCACGGCGAGCGCGCGGTTCGTGACACCGGGGACAACCGCGCCGTTGAACAGCCATTGATACGTGAGCGCGGTGCCGGTCGCCGTCACGTTGAAGGTCGTGGTGCCGCCGGGGCAGTTCGTGCCGCTGGTCGGCGGCACGACGATGACGACGGGCACGGGCACGACCGTGATGCTCACGGTGGCGACGCCGCTGGTCGCGGCTCCGTCGAAGGCGCGATACGTGAACGAGTCGCTGCCGCTGAAGTTCGTGTTCGGCTGGTAGGTGAACGAGCCATCGCCGTTGAGCGTGAGCGTGCCGTTCGCGGGCTGGCTCGCGAGCAGCGCGGAGAGTCCGGTGTTCTCCACGTCGGTGTCGTTCGCGAGCACCCCGGGCGCGGGGGTGTTCAACGTGGTGTCGGCGGTCATGGTGTAGGCGTCGTTGTTCGCCACCGGCACGTCGTTCACCGGCGCGACGGTGATGCTGACGGTCGCGGGGTTCGAATTGCTCGCACCGTCCGTGGCGCGATACGTGAAGGTGTCGGGGCCGTTGTAATTTGTGCCGGGCGTGTAGGTGAATCCGCCGTCCGTGTTCAACGTGAGCGTGCCGTGCGTCGGCGGCGTGACGATGATCGCGGTGAGCGGGTCGCCGTCGGCATCGCTGTCATTCACCAACACGCCGGGCGGCGCGATGACGAGCAGCGTGTCTTCATCCACCGTGTAGCTGTCGTTCACCGCTACGGGCGCGCGGTTGGAAATGGTGAGCGTGGCGCAGTTGGAAACGGTGCTGCCGCAGAGCGCGCCGGTGACGAACACGCAGTAATTCCCGCCGTCGTTCGTGATGAGATTGTTCAAGGTGAGGGTGTTGCTCGTGCTCAACACGGTTCCATTCCTCCGCCACTCGTAGCTCAAGGCCGTGCCGGTAGCCGTGACGCTGAAAGTCACATTGCTGTCGCGGAAGCTGACGATGTTCGCGGGCGCGACGGTGATTTGCGCGGGCGCGTTGACGGTGAGCGTGGCGCTGTTCGTGACCGTGCGGCACGGGGCGGAGACGACCACGGAGTAGAGGCCGGCGTTCGCTGGCTGGGCGTTGGTGATGGTGAACGTGGCGTTGGTCTGGCCGAAAATGTTGACGCCGCCCTTGCGCCATTGGAACTGGAAGCCGTCGCAGCCGCTGGCCGTGACGTTGAAGCTCGCATTGACTCCCATGCACACCGTCACGTCCGACGGGCCGACGATGTTGGTCGGCGGGCGGCAGATGATGGTGGAGATGGCGTCGAAGAACGCGGCGAGCTGCGACGAATTGGTCGTGAAGAAATAGTCATTGGTCGAGGACGCGGCATTCGCCATGAGCGTCGGGTCCACGGCCCCCAGACCGACGGTGAAGATGCGCGCGCCCGCGTTCTTGGCGAGCTGCGCGTGATACAAAACATTGCTCGGCGAGTCGCCGCTGTTCGGCAGGCCGTCGGACATGAGCACGATGATGGGCAGGGCGTTCGAGCGATGGCGCGCGGAGAACAACTCGGCGATGGCGTTGGTGAGACCGTCGGAGATGCGCGTGCCGTTCGTGGCGTGCGGCAGCGTGTGAATGGCCAGTTCCAGCGCAGACGCGCTGTTGGTCAGACGTGATTGAAGAATCGAGCTGGTGTTGTAGGCCACGAGTCCGCACATGTCGTTGGTGGGGCCGAACTGGAGATTATGGACGAAGTTTGTGCAGGCCGCGCGCGCATCGGTGTAGGGCTGGCCAACCATCGAGCCGGAACGATCAATGACGAGCATGACATCGACGGAGGGGAAGCAAGTGGCGACGTCGAGCGAAGCGCTGTTCGTGACGCTGCCGCATGCGCCGCTGACGACCACGCTGTAAAGGCCGGAGTCTTCCACCGTGAGATTGGTCAGCACGAGATTGCTGCTGGTCTGCGTGGGAATGACCGCGCCGTTCTTCAACCATGCGAAGGTGATCGGCCCGGTGCCCGCCGTGGCGCGCGTGTTGAAGATGGCAATGGAACCGACGAAGCGCGTGAAGTTCGTCAACGCCGTCGCCGTCACGGGCTCGGCAATGGTGAGCGTGGCGCTGTTCGTCATCGAGTTGGTCGCGCCGATGATGCGGACGTTGAACGTGCCCGCGTCACTCGCCACGAGATTCGGCAGGACGAGCGTGCTGTTCGTCTGGCCCGTCAACGTCGTCGTGCCCTTGAGCCATTGATAACGCAGCGCGGTGCCGGTGGCGGTGACGCTGAAGGTCGCCGTGCCGCCCGGGCAGTTGGTCTGATTCACCGGCGGTGTGGTCACAACAACCGGCGCGGGCTGCACCGTGAGGCTGACGGTCGCGACGCCGCTGGTCGCCTGCGCGTCCTGAGCGCGATACGTGAAGGAGTCGCTGCCGAAGTAATTTGCGTTCGGGGTGTAGCTGAAGGAGCCGTCGGCATCCAACGCGAGCGAGCCTTGCGCGGGATTTGCCACCAGCAATGCGGTCAGCGCGTCGCCTTCCACGTCGAAGTCATTCCCCAGCACGCCGGGCGCGGAGATGTTCAACACGGAGCCTGAGTTCACTGAGTAAGAATTGTTTGTCGCACGCGGCGCGTCATTGATCGGATTGATCGCGATGCTCACGGCCACCGTCGCCGACTGCTGCGAGCCGGACTCACGCGCGCGGTAGGTGAAGGTGTCGGTGCCAAAAAAATTCGTCGCGGGCCGGTAGGTGAACGAGCCGTTGGCGTTCAGGGTGAGGATGCCGTTGGTCGTGGTCGCGATGAGCGACGCGGTGAAGCTGCTGCCGTCGGCGTCGCTGTCATTCGCCAGCACGCCGGGCGCGGCGATGGAAAGCGTGGTGTCTTCTTTGACCGAATAATTGTCGGGCACGGCCACGGGCGCGGCCGCGAACGAGGACGACAGGGCGCAGCCGAGCGCGAGCGCGACCGCCTTCAGCCGGGAGAATGTTTTCATGTCCATACCTTGTTCTGTTGCTGTGGGTAATTGCGCGCCATTTGGCGGGCGTAATCAACCTTGTTCATCAGGGCAATCCTACGGGCTGAACCGCCGTAGAAATACGAGGAAGGACCGGGGAAAGCATCATTCTGTTCGCGAGACCAGCGGGATATAAGCCGGAACCATGCAGTTGGAATCTACCCTGCCTCACGCCAAGGCCGCGAAGGGCGCAAAGGAATGGGCCGTCTGGTGGTGCGGAGACCTGGCACTGAAAAGTGTTCTTCCCCCACGGGCCAGTCCATCCAAGTGCGCTTTTTTCTTCGCGTCCTTCGCGGCCTTGGCGTGAGGCTTCATCTGCATGGTTCCCAGTTAAGGCTGGCTGAGACTGAGGCATTTGCTCCTCCCCGTTATGAGGGCAAGCCCACGAACTGCGGATGCGTGCGCAGCCGCTCCCACGTCTCCGGGGCGAGCGGCGCAATCCGGTAGCGGTCGTCGTGCAGCGGCTCGGCGCTGTGCGAGGTGCGCGCGCGTTCCAGCCAGCGCGCGGCCAGCGGTTTCTCGATGAGCGCCAGGCTGTTTGAGGCAATCGTCGTTTCCTCCTTGCCCGCCACCGGATCGCCCGCGCCCACAAAGAATCCCGCCAGCAACAGCGTGACGCGCGGAATGGTGCTGCGGGTGTAGGTCGCGAGCGCGCACGGACGCTGCGGATCGAGGCGGCGAAATAGATTTTCGAACAGTGGCAGCGTCCACATGGCCGCATTGCGCGCGGGTGAATAGGCGTCGAAAAAAATCACGTCCGGCGCCGGCAACGCGGTTGAACTGGCGAGCAGCGCAGGGAAGTCGGCCACGTGAACCTGCCAGCGCACTTGCAGCTTCGCGTGTTGGAACGTGACGCAGCGGTGGTTCAGCAATTGTTGGATCGGTGCAGCGAAGCCCGCCGGGAACTCAAGCTGGCCCGCGTGCTCCAGCGCGAATCGCAACGCCTCCAGCGTGTGATCGAAGCTGATGATGTGCAACGTGATGGGCACGTCGGCGAGATGCCGGATGGCCGTGAGCACATTTCCTCCCGCGCCGAGGCCCACGTCCCAGATGACGAATTCGTTCTGGCTCGCGGCCCGTTCGCGCAACTTCAACTGGCGCACATAGAGTGCCTCCGCCTCCGCGACCGGCCCGATGACGGGATGAAATGTTTCGCCATTCGAGCGCAGCCGGATGCTGAACACGCCATTCTTGAGCGGAACCAGTTCGTAGAGGGAATTCACGAGTCGCGAGTCGGCGCGGACGTTCAGTCGATGAAGCCGTCGTGCTCCGTCGAGATGCCCGTGGGCGCGACCACCGCCAGCGGGGGCTTGCGGACGGACGGGCGCGGAGGCTTCGGGCGGTTCTGGAGCAGCACCTTCGGACCTTCCGGTGCGGCGAGAATCAATTCCACACCCGCCTTCTCCAGCGCCGCCTGCATTTCCGCCGCCGGCACCCGGTCGGTGATGACCGTATCGATGTCCGCGAGGTCGCACAACCGGCTGATGGATTGGCGGCCAAATTTGGTGTGGTCCACGCACAGGATGACGCGCGCCGCCGCCTGCATCATGGCGCGCTGAATCTCGATGAGCAGCCCGTGCGAGTTGGTCACGCCATCGGGCGCGAGACCGCCGCAACTCATGATCGCCGCGTCCGCATGGACCTGGCTGATGGATCCCACCGCCAGCGGTCCGACCAATACGCCGAGCTTTGGGTAAATGACGCCGCCGCTGACCACGACCTCCATTTTGCCCACCGATGAGAACAGGTTCGCCACCGGCAGGGAGTTGGTGATGATGTGCGGGGTCTTCGCCTCCAGATACTTCGCGACATGGAAGCACGTCGTCCCGGCGTCCACGATCACGGTTTGATTCGGGCCAATAAACTCGGCGCAAGCCTTGCCGATGGCTTCCTTCTCGTCCAACTGGTGGGTATCGCGGGCCGAAAAGGCGAATTCGTCCGACTTGGGATTGGTTAACCGCGCTCCGCCGTGCGTTCGCTTCAGGGTGCCCTGGCTCTCCAGTATGTCCAAGTCCCTGCGAACCGTGGAGATTGAGGCGTCCACCAACTCCGAAAGTTCGTCCAAGGAAGCGAATTCCACCCGGCCCAGGTGAGCTTCGATTCGCTTTTGACGCTCTTCGGACTGCATATTCTTCCAAGAGATTGAAAGAGTTTGGTAGATGTTGCAAGAAATCGTTTGACTGATTTTCAAAAACTGCCGATAACCTCCGTAATGTCTCAGGCCATTCAATCGCCTCCGCACCGTGCTGTCATCGAGCACCTAGTCCGGCAATCGGTGTATTCCCGGTTGGGCAAAGCCTTGCCGCAATCCGCGTCTGCGCCGAATCCGTTGGTCGTGAACATCAGTGCGCGCCATTGCCACCTCACGCAGGAAGCGGTCGAGGCGCTCTTCGGCAAGGGGCACAAACTCCAAGTTCACAAGTGGCTTTATCAGGAAGGGCAGTTTGCCGCGAAGGAGACAGTGACGCTCGTCGGCCCGCGCAGCCGCGTTATTTCAAATCTCCGCATCCTCGGCCCGTGCCGCACGCTGAACCAGGTGGAGTTGGCTTACACCGACGGCATCGCGCTCGGTTTTGATCTTCCCCTGCGCAGTTCCGGCGATATCAAGGGCACCTTGGGCGGAATGCTCATGGGTCCGGCGGGCTTCTTCGAGATGGAGTCAGGCATCATTCGCGCTCTGCGCCATGTTCACATGAGCCCGCCGGATGCGGATTACTACGGCGTTAAGCCGGGCGACTGGATGAAGCTCAAGATTGGCGGCGACTGCGGCATCTCGCTCGACCGGATGCTCTGCCGCGTGGACAAGAGCTTCAAGCTGGAGGTCCACATCGACACCGACGAAGGCAACGCCTGCAACTTGCAGCCCGACACGCCCTGCGAATTGGTCAAATGATTTCTCAACACTCCATTACTCCATAACTCCAATACCCATCTATGAGCGAAGCACTCGGAATGATCGAAACGAAGGGCTACACCGGAAGCATCGAAGCCACTGATGCCATGGCCAAGGCCGCGAACATCACCATCACCAAGACCATCTCCATCGGCGGCGGTCTCATCACCGTTATCTGCAAGGGTGACGTGGCGAGCGTCAAAGCCGCCGTGGACGCCGGCAGCAAGGCCGCCGGCAAGGTGGGCGAACTCGTGGCCAGCCACGTCATCGCCCGCCCGCATGAAGACCTCGGCAAAATATTCTTCGGCGACGTCGCTGCGGTGAAGAAATAGCTCTCAACACTCAACCATCACTCCGAACAAATTTATGTCACAACAAGCAATCGGCATGATCGAATGTAAAGGTCTCTGCGCGCTCTTTGAGGCCGTGGACGCCGCGCTCAAGGCCGCGAACGTCAACTTCACCGGCTGGGAAAAAATTGGTTCCGGCTACGTCACGGCGTTCTTTCGCGGCGACGTCGCCAGCGTGAAAGCGGCTGTGGATGCGGGCGCGGCGGCAGCATCACAGGTCGGCCAGATCGTCAGCGTGCAGGTGATTCCGCGCCCGCACGACGGGCTGGCGGTTCTCGGCAAGTGGCTCCAGTAGTTCCTGCTGGAAACCCGAAATCCGAATGACGAAGTCCGAAAGAACTCCCAAGTCCGAAGCCCGAAGCGCCTCTGCGCTCGCGGCTTTTTTTGGGATTTTGAACTTGGGATTTCGCTCGGCATTCAGCATTCGGCATTCGGCATTCTTCTCGTGAAGATCCTCATCGCCAACATCGGCTCGACCTCGCTCAAGTGGCGGCTGTTCGACTTCTCGAACAACGCCGAGAAGCTGCTCCACAAGGGCGGCTTCGAGCGCGTGACCGATTACCCAAAGGCAATTGAGGATTGCCTCGCGCAACTCAAGGAAGCCGGTGCCATCGGCAACGAGAGCGAACTCGCTGCCGTCGGCTTCAAGACCGTCATCGCCAAGAACGTCACCGGCTGCGTGCGACTCGACGAGCGCGTGCTCCAAGCGATGGAGGATTACAACGGTCTCGCACCCGCGCACAATCCGCCCTACATCACCGGCATCCGCCTCTTCGCCCAGCGTATTCCTGGTGTGCCGCTTATCGGATTGTTCGAGACCGCATTCTACCAGTTCGCGCCCGAGCCGATGATGCGTTACGCCGTGCCCGATGCGTGGCACGACATCGGTGTGCGCCGCTGGGGCTTTCACGGCGCGAGCCACAAATTCATCGCCGAGCGGAGCGCGGAAATGCTCGACCGCGCTGACGTGGCGGCACGCGCGCAAAACCTCTACGTGGATGGCGGCAAGTCCAAGGTGAATGGCGCTCCGCTACGCGTCATCTCGTGCCATCTTGGTGGCAGTTCCAGCATCACGGGCATCCTGAACGGCGTGGCCATTGGCAACAGCCTCGGCATGAGCCCGCAGTCCGGTCTACCTCAGAATAATCGGGTGGGCGACCTTGACGCCGAAGCGTTGCCCTACGTGGTCAAGACGCTTGGCCTCTCTGTTGAAGAAGCCCAGCGTCAATTCGCAAAAGAAGGCGGGTTGAAAGGACTGGCTGGTGGTTTGTCGAACGACATTCGCGACATTCAAGACGCGGCGTCAAAAGGCAACGCCAAGGCGCAACTCGCACTCGACGTGTTCGTGAGCGAAGCGCGCCGCTGGATCGGCGGCTACTTCTTCCAGATGAACGGTGCGGACGCCATCGTCTTCACCGCCGGCATCGGCGAGAACCGCGCGGAACTGCGCGCCGCCATTTGCGCGAACCTCGATCAACTCGGCATCGTGCTCGACATCGAGAAAAACAATTCCACTCGCGCCACCGAAGCCGTCATCAGCGCCGCGAATTCGCGCGTGCAGGTGCTGGTCATTCCGACGAATGAAGAACTCGTCGTGGCGCGCGAAGCAAAGCGGCTCCTCGAATCCCGAAACTGATTACTGAAAACTGATCACTGATTACTTCCCGAAAATCTCAACCATCAACACAAAGTAAAATTATGGCACAACCCGCAATTGGAATGATTGAAACCCGCGGCCTCGTCGCTCTCGTCGAGGGCACGGACGCGATGCTCAAGGCCGCGAACGTGGAACTCGCTGGTCCGATGATGCAAGTCGGCAACGCGCTCGTCACCGCCGTCGTGGTCGGCGACGTCGCCGCCGTGAAAGCCGCCACCGACGCCGGCGCCCAGGCCATCAAGGCCATCAAGGGCGAAGTCGTGAGCGTGCATGTCATCGCGCGCCCGCATGGCGACGTGGACGCGGTGCTGCCGAAGAAGAAGTAATTTGTAGCGGCGTCTCGTGAGAGCGCCGCCGATTAAACATCAAAATGCGGCGCTCTCACGAGACGCCGCTACAGAGGACAAATTATGTTTCTCGCCCGCGTCGAAGGCTCCGTGGTCTCCACCAAAAAAGAGGCCAGCATGAACGGCCGCAAGCTGCTCCTGCTGCGCCCGCAATTGGTGGACGAAAAGGACCCCACCAAGTTCCGTCCCGGTGCGAACACCATCGTCGCCGTGGACAGCCTGGGCGCGGGCCTCAACGAACTCGTGTTGTTCTGCCAGGGCAGCAGCGCCCGTCTCGCGGGCGGCATGAAAGACGCCCCGGTGGACGCCGTCATCATCGGCATCGTGGATTCCGTGGACGTGTTCGGAAAAGAGATTTACAGCGCGAGGAACTGAGAACGCGATGAGCGACCAATCACCAGAGCGACGCATTGCGCTGTTTCAGCGGAAGGAAATCCGCCGCGTCATTCACAACAATGAGTGGTGGTTCGCCGTCGTTGACGTTGTCGCTGCTCTGACCGACGCCGCGAATCCCACGGATTATCTCAACAAGATTCGCCGACGCGATCCCGAGCTTGCCAAAGGGTATGGACAAATTGTCCACCCCCTTTTGATTCCCACGACTGGCGGCCCGCAAAACCTCAACTGCGCCAACACCGAAGGGCTGTTCCGCATCATCCAATCCATCCCCAGCCCCAAGGCCGAGCCGTTCAAACGCTGGCTGGCCAAGGTCGGCTACGAGCGCATCCAGGAGATTGAAGACCCGGAGCTGGCGACCAAGCGCACCCGCGCAATCTACAAGGCCAAGGGCTACTCCGACGAATGGATCGAGAAGCGGATGCGCTCCATCGCCATCCGCGACGAACTCACGGACGAGTGGAAGAAACGCGGCGTGAAGGAGCAGCGCGAATACGCCATCCTCACGGCGGAAATTTCCAAGGCGACGTTCGGACTCACGCCCACCGAATACGCCGAGTTCAAGAAACTCAAGCGCCAGAATCTGCGCGACCACATGACCGACCTTGAACTCATCTTCTCGATGCTGGGCGAGGCGGCGACGACGGAGATTGCGCGCAACAAGGACACGCAGGGATTTGATCCGAACAAGCAGGCGGCGCGCGAGGGCGGCACGGTCGCGGGAAACGCGCGTCACGAACTGGAGCTGCGCAGCGGCCGCAAAGTTGCCACCGGCGAGAACTATCTCGCGCTGACGCAATCAGCAAAGAAAGCCAAGCGACTGAAGAACTAAAATTTTATGAGCGCAGTGAACGAAACTTTGATCCGTGATGTGGTGGCTGAGGTGCTGGGCCGTTTGGGCGGCGCAGCACCCGTCGCAAAAACTTCTGCTCCGGCGCCCGCGCCCAAGCAGGACTGTGGTTGCCACGGCAAGAGCGCGTCCAGCAGCAGCCCCGCGCGGCGCGGCAATCTCGGCGTGTTTGAAGATGCGGCGGATGCCTGCGCGGCGGCGCACGAAGCCTTTCTGCAACTTCAGCAGAAGGGTGTCGCGGCGCGCGTGAAGATCGTCGAGATCGTGAAAGCGATGGCGGAGTCCAACGCCGAGGTCTGGGGCAAGCTCGAACTCGACGAGACGAAGATCGGCCGCCTCGACCACAAGATTGCCAAGCTGGAAATCATCAAGCTCGTCCCCGGCGTGGAGTGGCTGCGGCCTGATGCGCGGAGCGGCGATCACGGCATCACGTTGGAGGAATACACGCCGTTCGGCGTCGTGGGCGCGGTCACGCCGAGCACGCATTCCATCCCGACATTGAGCGGCAACATCGTGAACATCTGTGCGGCGGGAAATGCCGTGGTGTTCAATCCGCATCCGGCCGCCGCGCGTTGCGCCGCCGTGGCGATTCGCGCTTACAACGAAGCCATCTATCGCGAGACGGGCATCGAGAACATCGCGACCATCATCTCCAAGCCTTCGATGGAAAGTTTTGCGGCGATGTGCAAACACGAGGCCGTGCGACTGCTGCTCGTCACGGGCGGGCCGGGCGTGGTGAAGGCTGCGATGCAGACGGGCAAGCGCGCCATTTGCGCCGGGCCGGGCAACCCGCCGGTGTATGTGGACGACACCGCGTGCATGACGCGCGCGGCCAAGGCGATCATTCAAGGCGCGAGCTTCGACAACAACCTGCTCTGCATCGGCGAGAAGGAAGTCTTCGCCCTCGACAGGATTGCCGACAAGTTGATGGCGCAGATGGAGCAGAACGGCGCGGTGCGTTTGAGCAACGCGCAGCTCGACACGCTGACCAAAGCCGCGTTCACCATCACGCCCGGACAAGGCGGCGGCTGCGGTCACGCCAGCGTGAACAAGGATTTCATCGGCAAGGATCCCATCGTGCTCGCGAAGGCGGCGGGGTTGAATCTGCCGCCCGGCACGCAGCTTCTCTTCGCCGAGACCGGCGCGGATCATCCCTTCGTAGTCGAGGAACAGATGATGCCGTTTATCCCGATCACGCGCGTGAAGAACCTCGAAGAAGGTGTCGCCCGCTCGCTCGAAGCCGAGCATGGCTACAAGCATACGAGCATCATTCACTCGCACGACCTCGAAGCGTTGACGCAGATGGGCCGCGCGCTCGACACGACTTTGTTCATCAAGAATGGTCCTTCCATGGCCGGCCTTGGTCTCGGCGGCGAAGGCTACCTGAGCTACAGCATCGCCACGCCGACCGGCGAAGGCGTGACCAACCCAAAGACTTTCACGCGCGTCCGCCGCTGCGTGATGGTGGACAATCTCCGCATCTACTGATGCGGAATGACGAAGGGCGAATTCCAAATGACGAACGAAATCCAAAGCGCCAATTCCGAGCAGCGCTTCGATCAGGCCCGAGGGCTTTGGGGCTTTGGCCTTGGTCATTCCCTTGTCATTCGTCATTCGTCATTCGTCATTTTCCAGGGGGATACATGTTCCTAGCCCGCGTCGAAGGGAATGTGGTCGCCACCCGGAAGCATCCGAGCTTCGAGGGCTGGCGGCTCGTCATCTGCCAGCCCATTGATAACGCGGGCACGCCCGAAGGTGCGCCGCAGATTGCCATTGATGCTCACGGTGCGGGGATGCATCAGCGCGTGATTATTTCCAGCGATGGGTCCGAAGCAAGGAAGGCAGTCGGCGATCCGAAGAGTCCCGCGCGCTGGCTTGTGGTGGGAATCGTGGATGAGTTGGAACCGGGGGTGCCGGTGTGAAAAATCCAAATCCCAAATCCCAAATCCCAAATAAGCTCCAAGCTCCAAGTTTCCAAAGGGCAACGAACGGGCGCGGCGCTCCGTTGGATTTTGGATTTTGGAATTTGTTTGGGATTTGGAATTTGGGATTTGGAATTCCCCACGGAGGTTCGCTTTGAAACTCGGCTCCGTCATCGGTCGCGTCACCTTGAGCAAAGCAGTCCCGGAACTGACCGGCGCGCGTTGGCTCATCGTTTCGCCGTTCACGCGCGAACATTACCAGAACGGCACTGAGACGCCGGTTGGCCTCAGCAAAGATCCGAGTCTGGTGGTCTATGACGCGCTCGGCGGCGGCGTGGGCCAGACCATCGGTTACATCGAGGGTCGCGAAGCGGCACAGCCGTTCGAGAAATCGCCGCCCATCGACGCCATCAACGCCGCGCTCGTGGACGAGATTTTCTACAACCCAATGAAGTGAAATGAACACGCCGTCGCCAACACCCACACGCCTGCGGAGAAGCCCGGAGGGCTTCAACGTGAATAGCCCCGGGTGCAACCCGGGGTTGGCGTTGCTGGTGAAGTTTTCAACCCCGGTGGGGTTGAACCGCGTGGCAACCAATTGGGTTCAACCCCTCCGGGGTTGCGGCCTCTCTGCATACCGATCCCCGGGTTGTACCCGGGGCTATTCACATTCGTCCCCTCCGGGGACGGGACGCTGTCACCAGCGCGTCCAAGCCATTCGTTTTCATTTCCTATTCGCACTATGAACACGGTCATTACCGCCAAAGAAATCGAAGACATCATCGCCAAGGGCGGCGATCCAAAGAATCTCCCTGCCGATGCCATCCTGACGCCGTCGGCCAAGGACGCGTTGCGCGATTACGCCCGCGCCCGGCGCCTCCCGTCTTCGGGCGGAGTGGCCGTTTCATCCGCCGCGAGCAGCCTGGCCAGGACCACGACGGCCCCGGCCACCGCGCTGAATTCCAAGTCGCCCAAGGCCGACCTCGAGGCTTACTTCAATTCGCCCTATTGCCATGCGTTCAAGGAACAGATCTGCGCGATGGGCAAACGCCTTTGGGAACGCGAATACGTGGACGGCAACGGCGGCAACATGGCCATCCGCGCCGGTGAGGACATCGCGATCTGCACGCCGACCCTCGTGAGCAAAGGTTCGCTCAAGCCGGAAGACATGTGTTTGGTGGATTTCGAGGGCAACCAATTGCTCGGCACAAAGAGGCGCACCAGTGAAATTCTGATGCACTTGCAGATAATGAAGCGGCAGCCCACAGCGGTCGCGACGTGTCACTGTCATCCGCCGTACTCGACGGCGTTCGCCGTCGTGGGGCAGGCTCCGCCGACGTGCATGTTGCCGGAGTACGAAGTGTTCTGCTCGGTCGGCGTCGCGCCGTATCGCACGCCCGGTTCGGCGGACATGGGCAAGCTCGTCGCTGAATTGACCGATCAATACAACACCATCCTGATGGCGAATCACGGCGTGGTGACGTGGTCGCACAACAACATTGAGGAAGCCTACTGGCGCATGGAGATCATCGAGGCGTATTGCCGCACGATTGTGGTCGCCGGCCAGTTGGGCAAGCCGATCCAGACCTTCACCGGGCCGCAGATGAAGGACATCCTGAACATCAAGCAGTCACTCGGCTTTGTGGACCCGCGTTACGGCATGAAGGAATGCGAGCTTTGCGATACCGGCGACTGGCGTCCCGGCGCGACCTGCACGGTGCCGGCGAAAGATTCGCCGCCCGTGGGACTTGATGCGCAAGCCGAGGAAATGGTGAAAGTGATCACCGATCAGTTAATGGCGCAGATGAAGTAACGACGACGCTGAACAGAATTTCAAACCTATGAAAGTCACAATCATTGGCGGCGGTGGCCGCGTGGGTTCTTGCGCGGCGTTTGCGCTGCAATGCGGCGGCCTCGTGGCCGAACTGCAAATCCTCGACGCGAACAAGGACCTGGCCGAGGGCGAGGCGCTCGACCTGTTGCACGGCAGCGCGCTCTGCGGCGACCAGAAGATTTACGCGGGCGATTACACCCGCGCCGCGGACAGCGACATCTTCCTCATCACCGCCGGCCTGCGCCGCAAGCCCGATGAATCGCGCCTCGATTTGATCAACCGCAACGTGACGCTGTTCGTCGGCATCCTCGACAGCATCAAGGCGGCGGGCTTCAAGAAGGACGCGCAGGTCTTCGTGGTCTCGAACCCGGTGGACATTCTCACGCAGCTCGCCGTGCAACGTCTCGGGTTGCCGTGGCCGCAAGTCTATGGACTCGGCACAATGCTCGACACGTCGCGCTTCAGCTCGTTCATCGCGGAGGAACTCAAGCTCGCGCCCACGCAGGTGAAGGCGCTCATCCTCGGCGAGCACGGCGACTCGATGCTCCCCATCTGGTCGAGCGCGGCGGTGAACGGTCTGCCGCTCACCGGTCTGCCGGAATGTTCGCCCGGTTTCCAGAACGCCGTCTTCGAGCGCACCAAGGGCAGCGGCGCGGAAGTCATCAAGCGCAAGGGCGGCGCGGGTTGGGCTGTGGGCGTGGCGATTCGCGATGTGATTCATGCCGTGCTGCTGAACAAGCAGGCGCTGCTGCCGGTGTCCTCGCTGGTGCAGGGCGCTTACGACATTCGCGACATCTGCCTGAGCGTGCCGAGCGTGGTCGGTCGCGGCGGAGTGCTGAAGCATGTGGAGATCAAGCTCTGGCCGAAGGAGCTGATGGGCTTGCAGGCCTCGGCCCGTGCGCTCAAGGAAACGCTGGCCAAAGTTAAAGCCTGAGCTTTTTAGCCACGGATGAAACACGGATTGAACACGGATAAAGAAAGCAGATTGGGGATTCATTTCCCCAATCCGTGTTTCATCTGTGTTCAATCCGTGGCTACGAAATGAAATCTCTCGATACCAAGCTCGCCGAAATCAAAGCCAACCGCGCCTCGCGGGCCTTCATCATCGCGGATGCGAAGGACGCGGACATGGCCTTCGGTGTGCGCTCGCCGGGGCCGCGCCAATACCTGTCCGGACACGGGCTGCGCCCGGCGCAGTTTTCTCCGGAGGTTTGGAACCGCAACGAGTTTGGCTACCGCAATCTACCCGAGTTCCTCGACATCATTCGCGAGGTCACGCACCAGGGACTCGTGGACATCATGCTGATGTCCGCCTACGTGAACGAGCAACTGGCCATCAAGGAAGGGCTGTTCAAGAACTCGCACGTCACTCCAGCGGCGCGGGCGAATGACACGACCGACGTGTGGGCGGCGCGACACGGTGCCTACACGCGCGAACCGAGCCAGCCGTTTCGCAGCGCGGCGATTGACCACATTCAATGTGGTGAAATCGAATGCGACCGTGATGGCAGCGGCCAATTCACCGGTGCGAACCTCGGCCTCTACTCGATCACGTTCGTCAACGAACTGGAGCAGGATCGCGAGGCGTTGCTCTGGTACAAGGAATTTCGCGAGGAGGCGGAGAGAAAGCAGTTCCGGCACTTCCTGGAAATTTTTGATCCCAACGTAGCTTCAGGGATCGCACCGGAGAAGCTCGGCGAGTTCATCAACGACAACATTCTCCGCACGCTCGCGGGCGTGCCCGATGCTGGCCGTCCAGTGTTCCTGAAGATTGTCTATCACGGCCCCAAGGCGATGGAGGAACTGGCGCAGTATGATCCGAACCTCGTCGTCGGCATCCTCGGCGGCGGCGCGGGCACGACTTACGACGCGTTCCGGCTCATCCACGACGCGCAGAAGTATGGTGCGCGCGTCGCGCTCTTCGGCCGCAAGATCAACAACGCCGAACATCAGCTCGCCTTCATCGAAATGCTGCGCCTGATCACCGACGGCAAGATTTCACCTGAGGAAGCGGTGCGCGCGTATCACGGCGTGCTGCAAGGCAAAGGCATCCAGCCACACCGTCCGTTGGAAAAGGATCTCGAACTCACCGATCAGTCCATGAGCTACGACGGCAGCGCGACCAAGCGCGCCACGGTGGAGGTGCGGAACAATCCGCTGGCGAGTGCCAAGCCAGCGGCGAAACAGGATGGAAAAGATCAGAGTCCCGTGACCTCGACTGCTACCGTGGGCGACTGGCCCCGGCGCGCGGATGGCTCGCCGGATTTTGACCGCATGACTTCAGCGCACCGGCAGGCTTTTGATGCGGAGCGGCTGAAACGGAAGTTCGGGTGAATCTTCCTGTTCCTACGCCTTGGATGGCTTGAACGGATAGAACTCCACGTCACAAAAATCTGCGTCGCGAATCTTGCGGTCCGCAGTGACGAGAATCAATTTCATCGCGTGGGCCGTGGCCGTAATCGTGCGGTCAAAGGGATCGGCTTGAAAACTTTCCGGCAGTTCGTTCGTCAATCGCGCAATTTTGGGCGTTAATTCCACCGTCTCAATGTCCTGCCCATGCGCCAGGGCGAAGAAATCTTCCAACGATCCGTCCAGCGGCAGACGGCCCAAACGGTGCAGAATGGCCGTCTCCAAATAACTGATCGAACATACTCCACAAACTTCACCGCGGAGAAGATTGCGAATGCGCGAAGGTATTACCTCCGGAATGAGGGCGCGGTTGATCCAGACGCTGGTGTCCAAAAGATATTTCACCGTTTGTCGCCCCATTCTGAGTCAGGAATGGGGTCCGGCGAAACGGCCTGACCTTTGAACAGGTGGCGGGCGGCTCCTTCGTGGGTCGTTGCGTTCTCAGGTGGCAGCACGCGGAAGTAGGGTTTGCCGTATTCCGTGACGAGAAATGATTTGCCGGCCTTGACCGCCTGTCGAAGTCGCGGGCTGTTCACAAATTTGCTAAAAGTCACCGAGGTCATGTGCGACAAGTTATCGCACGGAAGGGCCGCAGCAACACGAAAACTAGCCCCGGCGGGTGCATGACTCACCTGATTTCGACCATAAGACTTCGGCGCATCGGCAGGCATTTGATGCGGAGCGGCTCAAGCGCAAGTTCGGCTGAACTGAAAATCCACGCGACCCGCCGGGCCTCCAGACTCAACCAGGCTCGCCCGTCTTCTGGAGGTAGGCCCAGTAGGCCGCGCCTTCCGACTCCAGCCGCTCGCGACGACGTGATTTCCAATACCCGGTTTCATCGTGGACTTCGACTTTCACGCCCGCCTCGCGCCAGTAGTCCAGCAGCCGGATGACGCGCAGGTGGCATGCGATGAAGTGTTCGGCCCCGTGTCGCGCCGCGTAGCAGGTTTTGCAAAGGTCGCGCAGTTCCCATTTCGTGCGTTTCGAGTAGCGGGTCTCCCAACGGGGCTGGCCCTTCCGGCGCGGCAGCACCAGCCGGTGCCGCAGCGTGCCGAAGAACGCCGTTTCGCAGCCTTCGCCCGGCCAGACTTCCAGCAGCCAGCCGCGCGTGCCGGAGCCGCCTTGCATCCTGCGCACGGTTCCCGGAGACGTCTCGAAGAATTCCGGCGCGGCGGGATCGCTTTCCGTGGACCAGAGCACCGGGCCGACCAGAGGGCAGCCGATTTTGAGCGCCAGCCGCCGGGTCCGGTGCAACAGGTTTTTGAACCAGCGGTCATTTGTGCCGCGCTTCAACGTCAGGGTGTAATGAATTGTGAGTCCCATATTTTTTGCCCCAGCCTGCGCGCGGGGGTGGGACAAATACGGGGGTAGCCGGAATTTTTAATCGCAGATAAACGCGGATGCACGCAGATGAAATTTTCCAGGAACGCATGGAACGGGCGCATGGCCGGGGCAGCACCAGAGGTGCGGCATCTTTTTAGAATGTAGAACTATTTTGATTCTAGCTCCGTAGGAGCGGCAGCAATGGTCGTGCGGATGAACTATGTCGCCCCTGACGGGGCTTAATTTCTTGCGATTGGTTTTCTACAAAGATGTCGCGCCTACGGCGCTGGCGGCGGACGGGCGCGATGCTGCGATGACGATATTCATCGCCCGCCCTCCACGAGCGCGATTTCCTCCGGCGTGAGTTCGTAGAGGTCATAGACCAGCGCGTCGATTTGGTGGTCGGTGGCGGTGACGGCGTTTTGCAGCGTGGCTTTTTCCCCGGAGCCCGTGGCGGCGCGCAGCCGGGGCGACAGGGCGAGCCGACGGTTCACCAAGTCCACCATCTTACCGTGTGCGGCTTTCTCGGCGGGTTTCTTCAGGTCGAGTTTCCGCACGGGAACGCGCTCCATGTATTGATAGATGAGCCGGTAGCGGAATTCTCCGGCGCGCACGCCGAACGGGATGCTGATGTTGCTGATGGCAAACCAAAACAACCGGCTGTTCAGGATGCCGAGCAAATACTTGTCGCCTGTGCCGAGTGCGTAGGCCGTATTTGCCAGATAAACGCCCGTATCGTCGTAACTGAAGCGCGGATGTTTGCAGATGTCTGGGAATACCAGCTTGGGTTTGTGGAAGACTTCGTAGTAGGCAACGTCATCTTGAATTTCATACCAACGATATGCGCCGGGCTTTCTCCCGCGACGGTCGCTGTCAGATTTCCTTGGCGTTAAGTCAGCTCGGAAAGTCTCCAAATGCCGTTTGATTGCAGGGTAATCCTCAATATTGACGCCTCGGCGTGTAAAAATCAGGAACGTGTCGGCCGATCCGATGAAGTATTCCCGAACATCCTCGCCACCACGGACGGGATGAATCAGTTCAGCACTCCGCTTGTGTTCTTTGATGAGTCGCGCGCGAGTTGCTGCATCAATCACGAAGGCTTCATTCAGGCCAGATGTAACACCACGGAAGAATCGGCGTTCGACGTATTCACCGAGAGGCATCCCCGCAGCCATTACCTTGGCGAAAAGTTTTGTTTCCTGCGCGCTCTTCAAAACCCATGCGTCGCGAGTGAATTGCCGCAACGGCGCACCGAAGTCCGTCTTGCTCATCTCGGCCATCACGCTGTCCTTTTCCAGCGACTTCACTTTGCTGACTTCCACGCGGTCAGGTTGCTTTTCCTTCGCGAGCACGGGAATGCAGACGTAGGTGTCCTTGGCATCGGCGAACACGGCCAACCCGCCGAAGTCCACGATGCGGATGAGCGCGGCGTGCTTGAGCAAAGTTTCGCGCAGGGCTTCGGCATACGTCGCCCGCAGAAAGCTGCTGGAGACGATGATGCTGTAACGTCCGCCAGGACGAATCAGCTTCACGCCCTTTTCCATGAAGTAGGTGTAGAGGTCGCCCGTGCCGGAGAAGGATTCGTAGTTTTTCTCGAAGTAGTCCTTGGTTTCCTTGAGCGATTCCTGCCGGACGTAAGGCGGATTGCCAATGACCGCATCGAAGCCACCAGCTTTCATGATCTTCTCGAAGCCCACACTCCAATCGAAAGCCCGCAGTTTGCTCATTGTCTTCATCGCTTCCTCGGTCGGGAGTTCGCCTTCCAGAAAGTTTGAGGCGATGAGCGAGTTGCCGCACTTGATGTTGTGCTCCAGCGGCGGCAGGAGCGGGTCGTCATCGTCGGGCAGCAGTTCGCGCTGGCGCTTCAGGGTGTTGCGGTTCTCGTCCTCCAGCATCTTGAGGTAGAGCGAGAGCTGGGTGACTTCCACCGCGCCCGCGTCCAGGTCCACGCCAAAGACGTTGCTGGTGAGAATCTGGCGCTTGAGCGTCATGGTGAGGTGAACGTCGCCGGTCGTTTCGTCCACCCAGCACCATTTCTTTTTGCGGTCGGCGGGGCGGTCGGTCAGCCATTGCTGCCAGTGCTCGCACACGGACTCGAAGACGCGGATGAGAAAGCTGCCCGAGCCGCAGGCGGGATCGAGGAAGCGCAGTTTCAAAGTTGTTTCCGGTCTGGCGTCGTGCAGCAGTTTCTCCACGGTCTGCGCCACGATGTATTCGACGATGTAGCGCGGGGTGTAATAGACGCCGCCGGCTTTTCGCACCTCGGGCTTTTCCTCGATGGTCACGCCGCGTCCCTGCGGGCGGACAATTTTCCCGAGGAAGCGTTCGTAAATGGTGCCGAGGATTTCCACCGCGATGTAGTTGAACAGGTAGGGCGATTCGTCATCGCTCAAGTCGGCGATGAACCCGGCCAGCCATTCGTCGCTGACCAGCAGTTCCTCGCTGAAGTGCGGCTTGAACAGGTTGCCGTTGAAGAAGGGAATGTGCGAAGGCGGACGGCGATCCAGCGCGCGGAAGTGGCGGACGACGACGCGCCAGAGGGAATCCTTGGGCGCACGGATGCCGCTGATACCGTAGTCGGCGGGCGGTTCATCGCGCAGTTCCAGCGGCTCTTGGTGCGCGCGGCGGCCATCATCCTTGCCGTAATTGCGCCGCCATATTTTGACGAGGGAATCCAACTGCGTGCCGGTGTCAATGTCGCGATCCTCACAGATGCGGAGAAAAAGAATGCGGTCGAGGATGCGCTGGACGGCTTCATTGAGCTTGGTGCCTTCAAGCAAATCCTCACGGTCGTTGTGCTTGAGGAGATCGGAGGCCAGTTCCCGGCGCGCTGTGTCGAGCAGATTTAGAAACTCGACATCCAGCGAACGGGAGCGGTCCGGTTTGAGGAGCCATGGCTGACGCGCCTTGCCCTTGCCCACCGGTCGCTTGGGCAGGGCTTCGACGAGCTTGTCGATGCTGCCCGTCGCCACGCTCGCGCGCGCGAACAAGTCCCAGATTTCTCTGGAGAGAAGCGGGAGTTCGCGAAAGTGCCATGTCTTCCAGAGGCCGGCCAGCGGCTCATCCAGGCGTGGTTTCCCCCCGACGATGTAGATTTTGAATTCCTCAAAATCGGAAAGAACGGCCAGCGCCAGCCCCTTGTTCCAAGCGTAGCGTTTGGCTTGGAAGGCGTATTTTGCCGTCAATTCCTCAACCGGCTTTTTAGCTTCGCAGACAAACCGGTCGTGGGTGTCAGTGCGGAAAAGATAGTCAGCCCGCTTCTTGCGCCCGGCAATTTCCGTGCGGCTTTCGATTTCCACTTCGCGATGTTTCTGAATCAGTCCGGCGCGGTTGGTCATGTCCCAGCCGAGCGCGGAAAAGAAGGGATCAAGGAAATCAGAGCGAAGCTGCGCCTCGGCGTAGCCCGGCTGTTTGAGTTCTGCGAGGCGTTGGCCAAAGGAGGCCACAAGGCGGTTCAGCTCCCTCTCGAAGGATTCAAAGCTGGCGTTGTGGCTCGGCATGTGTAGTGAGTTTGCCGCAGACTTGGCGTGGCCGACAAGTGTAGGAAATTCCAGGTAGTGTCCTAATTTGAAATCAGACAAGAGGAAGCTCAAATCCGTCCCCATCGCCAGGATGACAGATTTTCAGCGGAGGATTCCCAATTTTTCCATTCAGCGGGATGAGATCGTCATCATCGTAAGAATGCAATACCTCCACTTGTTGGGAAACAGCACTCGCTACGTGAATCGCATCCTTCGGCTTAAGCGCGTGCCGCCACATCAGTTCACGTGCCAATTCCGCGACTCTCCGGTCGCAGTTGATTGGGTAGATGTATGAGTTCGCAAAGAATTTTTGAATGATTGGCTCATGTTCTGGAGAGAGTTTGTTGAGCTTGCCTTTTCCATCTACAATCGACTTTACCCACACGACTTCAGCGAACGTCACGGTCGATGTATAAATTTGAACCAAGCCCTGCGAGCTAAGCTTTACAATATGCTCGCAGAGTTTAATGCGACCCGCCTCGCGTCCAAAGACTGCGTGGAACAAATTGGCATCCCAATAAACCGCCCGCGTTCGTGTGGCCATTATTTGTAGAGTTTGTAGATTTCCTGAACGTCAGAAAGAGTTGGCAGATCAGAATCTGGTGGGAAAATTCGCATCTTGTCCACGGTGATGCTTACAGGATGCCCCTCCTTCGCGTAGTGTATAAGCCCGCTTGCCATAACGCGCTTTGTGTAGCCATCAACCGCCAGTTTCTGAGCCTCTTCGGTTTGTAGGTAGCATGTGATTTCCCGCATCTCAGAGGCGTCATCAATGACGCACAGGTATCCGTGCTTTGCGGAAAGAGAGACAATTTTTCCCTCAATGGAACCGAAGGCAAATTGGTTCTGCCCCTCCAGAATTATGTCTGCGACCTTAACAATGGAACGCGGCACGGCCTCGGGGTCCGAACCATTCTTTATCGTGACGCCTTGCACTTCACTACCATCCACTAGGGACGCAATTATCCTTGCGGAGGAGACGTTCTCTCGCTTGAACCCATGAGGCATCGTTCTGACCCCGTTTCTCAAGGCCCGTATTCCTTGGCACACAACTTCGATTGCCTGCTGGGAGTGTCTGGATGGCCGCTCGGCAGTCATGCGAACGACTGTGCTGCCCTTTTCAACATCCACGACCCAATCAATTCGTTCAGGCGCGACGTTCTTCGCCACCCCCTGAACAAGGGCGAGAAATTCTGTGACGCCATTCAGGAATTTTTCCGGCGTCAGTTTCGGGCCATCTATTTTGATTTCGATTGAGTCACTCATACGGACCTCGCTTCTTGGCTAGCGTAACCTGCAATCAGCATGTCCACCAGATGCGAAGGGTTGCTCTGCCATCTGGATAACGCAGCCTGCCAATTACCGGCGTTCACGGACACAGAAATTTTTTCTTTTCCGCCGCCCACTACTGGGCGTCCGGCGCCGCGCCTGGCGCCTCCCCACTTTCTTTTCTTTGTTCTTGTCGTTGACATGCGCACTTGAATACGTCATACCGATTCAAGTTGCAAGAGGAAATCGTATGGCGAACCAATTAAACGCGGAGAAAAAGAAGATGGCGGTAGCGATGCTTTGCGAAGGAAGAAGCATCCGCGCGATTGAGCGCATCACGGGCATTCACCGCGACACAATCATGCGGCTCGGCGTCCGCATGGGTGAAGCGTGCAAGCGCATCATGGACGAGAAGATGCGGAACATCCCCAGCGCGCAAATCGAAGTGGACGAGATTTGGGGTTTCGTTGGTGCCAAGCGGCGCAACGCGGAGCGCACTGGCGCATACGGCGATGTTTGGACGTTCATCGCGCTGGATGTGGACAGCAAACTGATTCCCTCTTTCGTCGTGGGCAAGCGTGACAGCTACCACGCCAAGGCATTCATGAGTGATTTGCAGGGCCGGTTGAAGAACCGGGTGCAAATCACTTCCGACGCGCTCGCGTCCTACAATGACGCCGTGGAGCGCGCATTTGGTAGCGAAGTGGATTACGGCCAGATTTCAAAAACCTATTCTCTCAGCAACCTGAACAAAGAAGCGGCGGCGCGTTACAGCCCGTGCGAAGTGGTTAAGGTGGAAAAAACGGTTGTGGCTGGAATGCCTGACATTTCCCGCATCACGACGAGCCACATTGAAAAGCAGAACCAGACCCTGCGGATGCACTGCCGCCGACTCACGCGCCTGACCAACGCGTTCAGCAAGAAACTGGAAAACTTTGAAGCTGCGGTCGCCCTGAATTTCGCCTGCTACAACTTCTGCAAGACCCACGGCGCTATCCGAATGACGCCCGCGCAAGCGGCTGGCATCGAAGCGAGCGAGTGGACGGTTGCGGAATTGGTGGAACGCTGTGGCGAATAAGGATGAATATATTCAGCGGTTGCAGATGGTGATCTCGCACCTTCACGGGTGCGATTCTACTTGGCGAGAAACCGTTCCCATTCTCGAAACCTTCAAGGGTGCCATCGTTTGGGATGGTGACGTTGAAGTGTTCAACGTGAACCACGCCGAAGCAGATACCGCCTACGCTTGGTCATCGGCGGAAGGCAAGTTCATGACTGTTCTAGGAATTCCGCCAGCGGTTGATCCGCTGAACGCTGTGCGGGTTTCAATTGTGGCGGAATCAAAGAAAGGGAAATAAAATGAGCCTATGCAGAAAAGCACATCGGCACTTGCCGACATTCACATCACTTCCAATTGATCAAGGTGGACACGGGCGACACAAATGCGCCGGTTGCGCTTATGAGCTTGGGTTCCAAGATGGGTTAGTGCGGAAGGAAAAAGTAAATCTCAACCTCGACACGCTTAACGAAAGCCAAGCTGGCACCGTGCGCCACAAGAGTCCTCATGCTGCTTGGGCGCAAGGATATTTAGACGGGGTGCGTAAGTCCTATTCCTGATTTCAAATTAGGACACTACCAAATTCCAGCGTGCCACGGTTTTTGCCGGGGCACGCTTTGAAGGTGGTCCGCGCGCCTACCTGAGAAACGCATCACTCAATCCGCCATCCACCGGGATGATGTGGCCCGTTGTTTTCGTCAGGCGATTTGAAACCAGCAGGAAGAAACCCTCGGCCTGGTCGGCGGGCGTGATGGGATTTTTCGTGAGCGTGCGTTCGGCGTAGAAGCGGGCGAGCCGCTCGGTCAGCGCTTCGCTCGGTTCGCTCTCGCTGTAGGTGATGTTGTATTTCGCGAGGCTGGCGATGACGCGGTCGCGCGGGAACATGGCGCTGCCCTGCACGACGGTCGCGGGCGCGACGCCGTTCACGCGGACGAGTGGCGCGAGTTCCACCGCGAGTTCGCCGACGAGATGATTCGCGGCAGCCTTCGAGGTGTCGTAGGCGATGGAACCTTTCTTCGCGACCACAGCGTTGGCGCTGGTGGTCAGCACGAGGCTGCCGGGCAATCCTTGTTCGAGCCAGTTGCGCTTTGCTTCGTCGGCCACGAGGTAGGAACCCATGACGTTGATGGCGAAAGTGACTGCCCACTTGTCGTCCGGGATGCGGCCGCTCGTATCGGGCGCGACGAAGATGCCGGCGGTGACGACGATGGAATCGAACCCACCATACGCCAGCGACACTTGGTCGAGCATGGCGCGCACGCTGTCGCGCTTGGTGATGTCGCAGGCAAGGCCGATGGCGACGCCGCAATTGGAAATCCCCGTGCCCGCCACGCCGATGCCCGCGCCGTATTGGTCGGTGAGTTCCTTCGCCGTGGCTTGGGCGGCTTCCAGCTTGAGGTCCACGCAGACGAGGTGCGCGCTTTCCTTCACGAGCCGGTGTGTGACTTCCTTGCCGATGCCCGAGGCGGCGCCGATCACCACAATCACCTGCCGCGCGAGTTCCTTCTCGGCCGGCATGCGTTTCAACTTCGCTTCTTCGAGCAGCCAATACTCGATGTCGAACGCCTCCTGCTGCGGCAGCGCGATGTATTCGTCCATCGCCTCGGCTCCGCGCATCACTTCCACCGCGCAGTTGTAGAACTCAGCGGTGACGCGCGACTCGGACTTGTCCTTGCCCCACGCGATCATGCCGAGGCCGGGAATGAGCACGACGGTCGGGTTCGGGTCGCGCATGGCGGGCGAGTTGGCGTGTTTGCACTTCGCGTAATAGGCCGCGTAATCCTGTCGATACTGCGCGATGCCGTCGGCGAGCTTGTGCTTGAGCGCGGCAAGATCTTCGATCTGCGGGTTCCAATCCACGTAGAGCGGTTTGATTTTTGTGCGCAGGAAATGGTCGGGGCAGCTCGTGCCCAACTCAGCGAGGCGCGGAGCGTCGTTGGAATTCACGAAGCGCAGAATCTTCTCGTCGTCCTGCACCGTGCCGATGAAACGCTTCTGCTGTGACACCTGTCCGCGCAACCACGGCAGAATTCCCGCGAACACCGCGTTGCGTTTCTCCGGCGGCAGCGTCTGAAACTTCGTGCCACCGAACGCCTTCGCCTCGCCGCCCTTCTCCGCGTATTTCTTCTCGATGAACTGCGCCGCCTTCTCGATGTAACTCAGCGTGAGGTGATAGCACTCCTTGTCGTCATCCGCCCACGAGATGAAGCCGTGCTGGCCCATCATGATGGCCTTGGCCTTCGGGTTCATCCGGCAGATTTCCTGCATCGCGAGTCCGAGTTCGAAGCCGGGGCGCATCCACGGCACGTATTCCATTTCGCCGGCAAAGATTTCCTTCGTCAGCTCCACGCAACGCGCCGAGGCCGCGATGGCGATGATGGCGTTCGGGTGCATGTGGTCCACGAACTTCGCCGGGATGAAGCTGTGCAGCGGGGTGTCGATGGACGACGCGCGCGGGTTCAGGTTGAACGTCGTGTGATTGTAAGCCGCGACCATGTCGTCCTCAGCCTGCGACTTCAGCCCCTTGTCGCTGCGCGCGGCGTAGCTCTTCTGCAAGCCGATCAGCTTCGACTGGTAGAGCGAGGAAAAGTTGTCGCGCCGGCTCGTGCGCAAATCGCCGCCGGAGCCTTTGACCCAGAGCACCTCAACCTGCTCGCCAGTGAGCGGGTCTTTCTCCGTGAGCTTCGATGACGTGTTACCGCCCCCGGTGTTGGTAATGCGCTGGTCCGCGCCGAGCTGGTTCGAGCGATAGACGAGCCGGTCCATGCCGGAAAGTTTCGCGGCGTCGGTGTCGTTCCAGAGGTCGTTGACGAATTGGTATTTCATTTGGGTGAATCCGGCCTTGAGTGTCGCACCGGGTGAACAGTTCAAGACGGAGCGGGAGTTGTGGCAATGACTAACTGGCATGGTTCCGATGGCGGGTGCATCCGCACACCGTTGGAAAACGGCCGGTGCAGGCGTGAGGCGTTCCACCACCGCGCCGTGAATCATTTTGAATCGCACCGCCACGCCCACTAACCTCCGCGCGTGGCAGGAACATTTTCGGGATCCGGTTCATTCTGGCGGCGCGTGCCGCCGGTCACGTTCACGATCATCGCGATCAACGTGGCGGTCTTTCTTTATGAGCTATGGCTGGGCTCGCACGGGCTAATGCGTCAGCGCGCGTTCGTCTGGAAATTTGCCCTGAGCCTCGAAGGCTTGCAGCATGGCGCGTATTGGAAGCTGCTCACCTTCCAATTTCTGCACGGCGGGTGGGTGCATCTGTTCCTGAACTGCTGGAGCATTTTCATCTTCGGCCCCGCCGTCGAATCCGTGCTCGGCAAGGCCCGTTACGCGCGGCTCTATCTGCTGGGTGGCGTGGCGGGCGGCGCGTTGCAAATGCTCGCGGCCTTCCTTTCCGACGCGCGCTTCGGCGGTTCCGTCGTCGGCGCGTCCGCCGGCGTCTTCGCGCTCATCGCGGGCTTCACCTACCTCTTTCCTCACGCGCGCATGACGTTGCTTCTCTTCTTCGTCATCCCCGTGCGCATGACGGCGAACCGGATGCTGACCATGGCCGCTGTCATCACGGCGCTTGGGATCATCTGGCCGAACTGGCTGCTCGGGCGGCACGTCGCGCACGTGGCGCATCTGGGCGGGTTGATCGCCGGACTCATCGTGGTGCGCGTGTTCATGCGGGAGTTCCGGCGCGAGCAGGAGAACATCCCGCCGATGGTCGGTTGAAGCTTGGACCCGCGCGTCCGCCCCACTAGCTTTCCGCGCATGAATTTTCTGGTCACGGGCGGCGCGGGTTTCATCGGCTCGCATGTGTGCGAACGGTTGTTGCGCGAAGGCCATGCGGTGCATTCGCTCGACGACCTCAATCCGTTCTATGACCCGGCGTTAAAGCGAGAGAATCTCGCCGCGCTCGCGCAGGCCGGCGGCGCGCGCTTTCAATCCACCACCGGCGACATCACGGATCGCACCACCGTCGAGACGGTGTTCAACACGGTGCGCTTCGATCAAGTCATCCACCTCGCCGCGCGCGCCGGAGTGCGGCCCAGCCTCGAAGAACCCGCGCTCTACCAGCGTGTGAACGTCGAAGGCACGGTCAACATTCTGGAAGCGGCGCGCCAAACGGGTGTGCAAAAACTCACCCTCGCCTCGTCGTCCTCCGTGTACGGACTGAACTCCAAGGTGCCGTTCTCCGAGACCGATCCGATTTTCAATCCCATCTCGCCTTACGCCGCGAGCAAACTGGCCTGCGAGGCGCTCGGCCATGTCTATCATCATCTCTACGGGCTGGATGTGGCGATGCTCCGCTTCTTCACCGTCTATGGCGCGCGGCAGCGGCCCGACCTGGCGATTCATAAATTTGCGCGGCTCATGCGCGCCGGGAAGCCCATCCCGCTCTTCGGTGATGGCGGCACCGCGCGCGACTACACTTACATCGACGACATCGTGGATGGCATCACGGCCTGCACGCGACGCGAGTTTGGCTATGAAGTTTTCAACCTCGGCGAGTCGCACACCGTCACCCTCGCGCGCCTCGTGGAGCTGCTGGAAAAATCTCTTGGGATGAAAGCGATCATTGATCGCCAACCAGCACAACCCGGCGACGTGCCGCTGACCTATGCGAACGTGGACAAAGCGCGCCGGATGCTGGGCTACAATCCTTCGACGCTGATCGAAGCGGGGCTGGAGAAATTCGCCGCGTGGTTTCAGGGCCGGAAGTAAGTGCGCCTTTGGATGGCCGGTGGCGGTGGGGTGTCGTCGCTCCGCGCGCCGAGGCCCGATTTCACAAACCAAGCCTGATTGCCCTGAGCGGCTCGGCGCGCGCGGAGCGACGACGCCCTACCCGGCTTGGAGATGGAACACTACCGTCAGTTCGGATGACACGGGACTGTGGTCGGAATTGATCGGCATGATTTCCCGCATGTGTTTCCACCAACGCTGACACGCTTCAGTCTTGGAAATCGCTAGCCACCGCTCCTCGCTCTCGAACTCCACGTAGGCGAACAGCGAGCTCGTCTCCGCATCGAGAAAGATTGAGTAGCTGCTCACCCCGTGCGCCAGCAGCGTTTCCTCCAATTCGCGCCAGATGGGCTGATGTCGTCGCGCATACTCGACGTGCTGATCAGGATGCACGGCCATCTTGAACGCTTTGCGGATCATTGGTTCTGGCTCCAATTGGTGAGTCCGATCACCGGCAGCGCAAACTCGAACGCCTTTTCCCACTCCGGCGTGTCGGCGGCGCGGAAGACTTCCCACGATTTTTTCTTCGGTCGCGACTCGGTGGCGTTGGGAGTCAGTCCGCGCAGGCCGAGCAACAGCCCGCCCTCGTCCTTATGATCCACATGGCGGTGCAGGATGAACGAGTCGATGCCGTCGAGCGCCTCGATTTTTTTGTAAGCGTAGGCGTAGGCAGCGGCCTGAATGATCTCGCCGTTCGTCCCCTTCGGCGTGTGAAAACCCTGCTCGCTGAGAATGATTCTTCGCGGCTGACCTTGGTAGAGCAACTCCGGACGGCGCAGATACGCGGGCAGCAGATCGATGTTCTTGAAGGTGATGCGAGGCGTGGTGAGCACGTTCGCCGTCGCGGTCTTATCGTTCCAGAAGCGCGGCTCGAACAGATTTTCAGGATACGGATGAAACGCCATGTGCCAGTCGAAGTCGCCGCCCGCGCGGGCCTGCTTGGCGAAGTAGTCCACAAACTCGCGCCCCGGAAACGAAGTGCGTTCGCTCTTCTTGTCGTAGCGCATGTTCCAGTGGTGTTCGAGCGAGAGATAAACGCGCGCCCAATCCGAGTGCTGGCGCACCGCCGTGTGCGCGAGCCGCACGGTGCGGAGATAGTCGTCGGCGAACTCCGTCATCGTCACCTTGCCCATGTTCGCCCACCACCAGTGCGAGTTCACTTCGTTGCCCATGATGTAGCCGGAGACGCGACCGAACTGTTTGTCCGGCCGCGACCAGCGCGCGGCGCAAAATTCCATCGCCGCCTGGAACCAACGCCGACCTTCGTCGGTCACGGTGTTGAAATTCCCCAGCCGGTTCGGCGCGTTCGTCACGCACTGCGGATGAATCATGATCCGGTTCACGTTCGTATCGCTGGAGAAGTAGGTAAGCACGATCAGCGACACGACCACGCCGCGCTCCGAGAGCGTCTTGATGCGCTTATCCATGCTCTCGACGTAGCCGCGCTTGAAGTGATACGTCCGTCCGTCGGCGTTCCACGCGAAGCTGTTCGTGCCGCCCTTCGGATCAATGAGTTGCGAGAGATTGAAGTTCAGCCCCGCGTGCTTCACGCCCAGCGCGAGCGCGTCGTCCACGATTTCGACCTGCAGCCCCTTCTTCGACGCGGCGGTGGGATACGCTTCGGTGTAGCGGGACGAAACCGGCTGCGCGGCGAGCGCATTCACCAGCAGCGGCACGGCGCAAAGGAGAATTCTAAGTTTAATCACGGCTCTTGGATGCTGCCCAGCTCGACGGGCTTCGATTTAATGTGGCGCGCACCAAGTCCACCGCCCGCTATTTCTTCACCGGCGCGCTGACGAGCCGTCGCACCGTGCTGCGGATGTAATCGCTGCGCAACGGCTTGGTGGCGAGGCGACCTTCGGGGTCGAGCAGGATGAAGCCGGTGGCTTGTTCCTCGAGGCCGAAAGCGGCGGTCAGCTTCGCGTCCGCGCGCGGGCCAGCGTAACATTGCGGGCCAGGGGTGGGACTGGTGCGCGCGTAAATTTCCCCCACCTTGAAGTCCCGGTCGAGGTTCACGCTCACGATGGCGAGGCGATTGGTCACTTCCTCGTCGGCGAAGAGCGAGTTGATTTGCTCAAGATCGTACGGCCGGCCCAAGGTCGAGGTGTCCCAGAAATCCACGAGCAGAAATTTGCCGCGAAAACTTTCGAGCGTCACCGGCTGGCCGCCGAAGGTTTTCAACTTCACTGGTGGCGCGGCCTTGCCGAGACGCGCGATGGAGCGGGTGGCCAGCTTGATCGTGCCGAGGTCGAGCGGTTCGCCGGCTTTCGGTGCGGTTACTTTGACGGTCTGTTGCGCCGAACCGAGCGGAAGGAGTGTCTGCAAATCGTGCGTCGGATCAGTCGGTGCAATGGAGAGCGTGTAGCTGCCGGGCGGCACGCCATCGGCACGGAAAGCGCCGTCGGTGTCGAAGATAAGCGCATACTGCCGCTGCGCCTCGCGCACCGCGCGGCCTTTGGGCGACGACCAGAACGCGCTTTGCTTCGCATTGAAATCCTTCAGCAGCTTCAGGCGCTCGGCGTCCGTCTTCGCCTTGCTGAGATTCGGAGGACCTGAATCGGGTGCGCCGGAAATCTGGAGCGTGAGGAAATGTGCGTCGCGCGACCAGTCCACGTCGGCGGGATCGCCGCCAGTGATCTGCACGCGACCGGTGATGCTGCGGCCCGCTTCCTCGAAGTCCACGCGATTGGTAGCGCCCGACAGTACCCGCAACGGCTGACCGTGACTGAAGGGGAGCGATTGGCCGGAAGGATCATTGACGCGAGACACCAAGGACACGCGCCAGTCGCCCGGCGGCACGCGGTCGAAGTAGAACCGGCCCCGAGTGTCGGGCCGAGTGCGCTGGAAAAAGGTGTATGACGGAACCGAGCGTCCGCTGCCAACGTCGCGCTGCGGTGGCGCATGGACCGCGACCCACCAGCCGTTCGTCGGCTTGTTCGTGAAGCGCACCGTGCCCTCGATGCGGCCCCACGGGACGAGTGTGATTTTGCCAGTGGCCGCAACTTCCGCCGCAGTCATCTCCGCGAAGCCCGATGGGCTGGCGGCCAGCACGGTCGCGGATTCAAGCCGCGGCGGGAACTCGAAGCGCCCGTCGCGATCCGCGGTGAGCAGCACGCCGGTGTAATTGATGCGTTGAAACTGGTAGCCGGATTCGAGCGACGCCTGCTCATTCGAACCAAGCAGCATCACCGAGACGCGGTTGGCTTTCGCGATGGCAGGAGAAATGACCTCGCCGGCCAGCCCGCGCGCCTTCTTCAACGTCACATGGTTGGTGATCGATCCGCCCTTGGTGAACGGCCCGAGTTCGATCGGCATGTAGCCCGGCGATTCAAACAGCAGTTTGACATCGCCCTTGTTGAAATCTGAAAGCGACGCCGTGAACACGCCCCGCTTCGCCTTCGTGGCCCAGGCGCGTTGCCAGCGCCACGGCTCATGGTCGGCGACCCGCCAAGCCGGCGTGATGTCCACTCGGTCAAGCAGTTCGCGTGTGTCGGCGTCCGTCACCGTGCCGCTCACGCGCGAGACTTTGCGGAGCGTGATGCTCACCTCGCCTTCCGCCGGCACGCCGATGGACGGCGTTGAGCCGTAATAGCCGTCCTTGGTCACGTAAAGTTGCACGCCGCCCAGCGGTGCGTTCGTCCAGATGAAGCGACCGGAGGCGTCGGCCTTTGCCGTCCAGTTCACGGTGCGTAGGCCGTTCCAAGAACTCAGCGACGCGCTGGCGTCGGCGACCGCCGCACCGGCGGTGTCCAGCACGCGAACCTTGAGCGGTTGGCCCTTGCCGAGCGTGAACTTGATCGGCGCTGTGCCGGGCCGCACTTCGGTCATGCGCAACTCGGGCGCAAAACCCGGCGCGATGACCGCCACCACGCCGTCGCCGCGCTCGGGCACCGGCAGGGAGAAATGCCCGTCGCGATCGGCGCGCACCTGGTCGCGAAACAAATCGCCATCGCGCCGGCCCGGCGTGCTCAACCGCACGGTGACCATCGCGTTGCTGATGGCGCGGCCTTTCGCGTCCACAATTTCGCCACGCACTTTGATGTGCGGCTGCAAACTCATCGACCCATTCTTCGCCAGCAAATCACTCGTCGCCACGAGGCGCGAGAGTGGAGCGCTCGTTGAACCCACCGAGTAAGTCGCCGGCTTGAAATCCGGATGCGCCAGCTCGAAGCGGAAATCGTCGAAGTCGCGCGGCACGCTCGCGCTCATCCAGCGTCCGTCCGCGTCGGTGGTCGCGGCGTCGAACGCGGTTTGCGTGAACTCCGCCGGGCCGGTCTTGCTCACGCGATGGACATAGACCGTGACGCCGGCCACCGGTTGCCGTGCGTCGTCGAGCACCACGCCGCCGAGGCTCACGCCGCGCTCGAGTTTGAGCCGCACCTCGCCGGGCAGGCCGCCGTCGAACGCCGACTTCACCACCGTGGCGGGCACGAACCCGGGCGCGCGCACTTGCACTCCGAGCGCGACGGTTTGCTGCGGCGGATAGCGTAGCGCGGCGCGCCCGCCCGCTTCCGACCGCGCGGTGCCGAAGAAAAACGACGACTCGTCATCCGTGAGGGTGAGGCTGGCGGTGAAGTTGGTGAGCGGCGCACCGCTCGCGCCGTCCGTGGCCAGCACGGCGATCTCTCTCGCGTAATCCGCGTCGGCCAGTTCGCGCGCGCGGACAAAGCTCTTGCCGGCCGTCTTTTCATTTACCGGCAACAGCGCCGGCCCGTCCGACTCCAGCGTCACCGCGAACAGAATCGGCGTGGCTTTACTGAACAGCGAAACGAAGTCGAGGCTCGTGATGACTTGATCGGGAAACGGATTGTCCAGCGGCGTGCGGTAGAGGCGCAGCGCCCCGTCGGAAGACGGGCTTTCCTCATCCACGAGCGACCACGCGAGGTGCGAGTTTGGATCGTCGGGCCGCGGGTTGCGTTCGCCGGATTCGCGCCGCCAGTTGCGCGCGTGCAATCCATAGACCAGCCGCAGCGATTGCGTTTCGCCATTCGCGTAATGCAGCACGAGGGCCGCGAGCGGCACGCCGTCCTTGTGGCCGTGCGCCGCGGCGTGCAGCACTTGCAGCCGCGCCGCCTTTTGCCCGACCGGAATGCCGCTGATGCGCGGCGGGAGAAAATCCCCGTGCCGCGCGGCGTCCAGTCCGGTCACTTCGACCTTGCCGCTGAGCAGGAACGGGATGCCGTCAAAGGTCTGCACGCCACGCGGAACGAGGCTCCACATTTTGCCCGATGGCAGGTTGGTGAACGACTGCGTGTGGAAGGGGGCGAGATCGAGCGGACGTGCCAGGCCCGCCTGCTGTCCACGCGCTCCGCTGGCGAGCAGACCCATCAAAGCGAGCAGAAAGATTCGGCAAAAGCCGGAACGCAGCAGCGGCGAAGCATAATCAAAGGTCATTCTTGGTTGCGCTACTCCGACGTTCCCAATCCGCCGGGCCATCAAAGGAATTCTGCGGCCTGAAGAGTTTGTCGAAACCGATCTCCGTTTCGCGAACTCGCTTGCGATTGGTCTCTCGCGTGAGGTTGCGTCCAGTCGCTCCTTCGCAAGGCAGCATCACCTCATAGAGATGCCCGTCCCCCATCTGATTCCTTCCCGTGAATATCGCCACGATGCGCCGTGTCCAGAGATGCGTGCGATGTTTCGGCTTGCTGTCTCAAGTTCTGCGCGGTGTCCGCTGGGCGCTCGGTGTGGGGCTGGTGTTCGTTGCCACGAACTTGCGGATCTGGTCGGCCGAAACGCCCGCGCCGGTCTTCTCCGCGCCGGGTGGCGTGTTCACAAACATGGTCAACCTCACCCTCTCTGCGCCGGGGGCCGTGGTGCGCTACACACTCGACGGTTCGGCCCCGGATGAAACTTCCCGCGCCGCCACCCTCCCCTTCGCCATCACCAACTCCGCGCTGGTTCGCGCCCGCTCCTTCGCGCCCGGAAACGCTCCAAGCGAGACGGTCTCACATTCGTTCACCCTGCTCGGCGAGGATCTGATTGATTTCAACTCCAACCTCCCGCTCCTCGTCGTCAACGCCCACCAGGAGGAAGTCTCGCACGACGGCCGCATCGACGTGACCTTGCGCGTGATCGAGACAAGCGGCGGACGCGCCTCGTTGCTGGGCAAACCGGGCTTCGACGGGCGCGGCATCTTGAACATCCGCGGCCACTCCTCGCAGCGTTATCCCAAACACTCATACACGCTGCGCACCATCGACGAGCACGACGACAAGCGGAAGGCGGCCATCCTCGGACTCGCGAAGGAGAACGAGTGGATTCTCTACGCGCCCTATCCGGACAAGACGTTGATGCGCGATGTGCTCGCCTACGAACTGAGCAACGCCCTCGGCCGCTGGGCGCCGAAGACGCGCTACGTCGAGCTGTTCTACAACGAGTCCGGCGGGCGGCTGACCATGAGCAATTACGTCGGGGTGTATGTGTTTGAAGACCGCGTCTCGCGCAGCAAACATCGTGTGGACATCGCGCCGCTCGGCCCGGGCGACAATGCCGAGCCGGAGATCAGCGGCGGGTACCTCATAAAGAAGGACCATGTCGGCCGCGGCCAGCGCGCCAAGGTTCCGGCGGAACGCGCGCGCCTCGGCGCGACTCCGCCCGTGCAGGAACGCATCGCGCTGCCGTCCGGGCCGGGTGGATTCCCGGCGGACCCGGCGGGCTTCACGAATGCGGCGACCACGTCAGCGCGCGAACCCCAGCGCAAGCCACCCCAGATGGTTCGCACGCGGCGCGGCGATCAAGTGGAAGCAGTGACGAACTACGTCGGCTTCTCCGCGCGCCCCGATTCTGGCGCGAACAACCGCCGCCATTACGGCGACGGCGAGATCACCGCCGACAGCGATGGCTTCTGGACCGGCCTGGACGGCCAGCACTTTTTCTACGTGGAGCCGGAGCCGGACGAACTCACCGCCATGCAGCGCGCATGGCTGACGAAACATTTCAACCAACTGGAGTCCGCGCTTTACGGTCCCGACTTTCGCGACCCGCAGCTCGGCTACGCAAAGTTCATTGAGGCCGGCTCGTTCATCGATCACCACCTGCTCGTCGAGGTGAGCAAGAACGTGGATGGGTTTCGCTTCAGCACGTATTACCACCTCGACCGCGGCGGGAAAATGAACCTCGGCCCGCTCTGGGATTTGAACCTGAGCTTCGGCAACGCGCGCTCTTACGAGTGCTACCGCCCCGAAGGCTGGCTCTGGGCGAACCTCAACAACGACGGCTACTCGTATTTCCGCCGGCTCTTTGAGGATCCAGATTTCGCCCAGCGCTATGTGGACCGCTGGACGGAAATGCGTGCGAACGTCTTCGCCACGTCGAACGTCCTTGGCCGCGTGGACCGTATCGCTGCGCAACTCGAAGAGGGGCAACGGCGGAATTTTGTTCGCTGGCCGATCCTCGGCGAGGAAATCAAACCGAACTACTTCGTCGGCACGAACTACACCGCTGAGATTACTTGGATGAAGGACTGGATCGCGGGCCGGCTGGACTGGATGGAACGCCAGTTCGTCGCCGCGCCCGCCGCGCGCGTGAACGGTAGTACGCCGCAACGCCAACTGGAATTCGCGCCCGTGGCCGGCGCAAAAATTTACTACACACTCGACGGCACCGACCCGCGTGCGCCCGGCGGCGAGCCGTCCGCCCGGGCGAAAATCTACGAAACTTCTGTGCCTCTAGCACCCGGCGCGCACCTCTTCGCCCGCGCGCAATCCGGTGCGCGTTGGAGCGGGCCGACGAGGAGCACGGCGCTTTGATCCGGATCAGTCGGAGCGCGGATCTAGGCTCGGAACTAGCGTCGATTAGCGGTTCACTCCGTTAGAAATCAAACTGGTCGATGTTCGACTTGTTGAAGATGAACGGCGTGCCGAGCAGGATGTTGTCACCCTGGATTTCCACGTCACCCGCGCGTTTGGATTTGAAGCTGGTCGCGCCGGCTTTGAGTTCACCACGCGCCAGCGCCGCCGCCACCTCAATGGTGAGATAGCCGAGATCCTGCACCTTCCAGAGAATCACCGTGTCGGTGATGCCCTCCTTGACGAACGACCTGTTCTCGCTCGGCAAGCCGAGGCCAATGACCTTGACCAGGCCCGCTTTGCCGGCTTGCTTCACGGCCTCCGCTGCGCCGGGAACCGCCGGTGTGCAGATGTTCATCAGCAGTTTCACGCTCGGGTTGGCATTCATAATTGCCGTGGCTTCGGCAAAAGCCTTCTCCCGCAAATCATCACACGGACGCAGCGCGACGCGTTTCATGTTCGGGTATTTTTCCGCGTTACGTTTCTCGATGGCCTTCTGCCACTCGATCATGTTCCCCGCCGTGAGGCTGGCGGTGATGATTGCGTAATCGCCAGAGCCTCCGAGCAGGCGCGCGGCTTCGTCCATGAGCGCGTTGGCGATGCCTTCGGGCGTGGCCTGGTTCACGAAGAAGCTGCGCGCATCGGGCAACGCGTCCGCATCGTAGGTGATGACCTTGATGCCCTTCGCCTGCGCCTTGCGCAGCGCCGTCGAGATGCCCTCGCGATTCTCACAGGCGGCAGCGATGACATCCACCCCGCGCGTGATCCACGTCTCGACGATTTCATTCTGCTTCGCCGGATCGGTTTCCGTCGGCCCGTCGTAAAGCAGCTTCACATTCAAATCTTTTGCCGCCTGTTCCGCGCCCGCGCGGCAAGCGATGAAGTAGCCGTTGCCCTTGCTCTTGGGCATGAAAGCGATGGTCAGTTGCTTGCCGGGGGCGGAAGGAGTGTCCGCTGTCCCGTTGCTGGCGGAAGGTGCCGAAGGTTTGCAGCCGGCGAACAGGCCGAGACTGAACACGAGCGCGAGCGCGAATGATTTCATGGCGTTGAATTTGGTTTCGCCGGGAGAATCGCCGGACGTGCGCGGCGTGCCGAGAATTTTTTCAACGCCGCTTCGCCCGCCAGCACGAGGAGCAGCAGCGCGCCGGTGAGGATGCCTGCGAGTTCGCTCGGCTGGTCGGAGAGTTGCAATCCGTTCTTCAACACTGCCAGCGTGGCCACGCCGAGCAGCGTTCCCTGCACCGTGCCGATGCCGCCGAAGATGCTCGTGCCGCCGAGCACGACGGCGGTGATGGCGAGCAATTCGTAACCCGTGCCCGCGTCCGCCTTCGCCTGGCCGACGCGCGCGACGTAAATCATCGCCGCCAGCGCCGCGACCACGCCGGACAAAATGTAAGCGAGTGCAATGCGCCGCTCGACCGGCAGTCCAGCGTACCGCGCACCCTCCGGCGCAAAACCAATCGCGCGGAACGAACGCCCGAACGTCGTGCGATGCACGAGCAGCCACACCGCCAACGCCACGACCGCGAAGACCGGCACCTGCGCCGGGATGATGCCGCCGTAGTAGCCCTGCCCGAACGCGAGGAAGTCCGGCGGGAAGCCGGTGAAGTTGTCCGTGCCCTTCGTGATGGCTTCTGCGAGTCCGCGAAAGAGCGAGAAGCTGCCGAGCGTGACGATGAGCGGCGGCAACCGCAGCCGCGTGATGAGCAGCGCGTTCACGCCACCCGCCAGCGCGCCGATGCCAAGCGTCAACACCGCAGCCAGCGGCCACTCCATCCCCGCGTCGCGCCAGAATTTCCCGAAACACACCGCGCACAACCCGAGCAGCGAACCGACCGACAGATCAATCCCGCCCGTGAGAATCACCGGCGTCATCACCAGCGCGAGCAGTCCGATCTCGACCGAGAATTTCAGAATCTCCAACGCGTTCCCCTGCGTAGCGAAGTTCGTCCCGGTGCGGGTGAAGATGAGGCACTCCATGGCGAGGACGACGAGGAGCAGCGTCTCGAAGCGAAACAACACTGCCTTCCAGGCTGATGACTTTGAATCCGGTGTCCTCATGATCGGCTGGTGAGTGAGCGATTGAACTGCACGGCCCCGCGGGCTAAACTTCCGCGCAATGACAACCACGATGACAGTTCACTTCGACGGCAAGGTGATCGTCCCCGACGAACTGGTGCAACTGCCCGTGAATGAAAAATTCCAGGTGCAAGTCGTGCAGGCCGGCGAGAACGGGCTGAAGGCATTCGAAGAATCACGCCGGCGCGTGCTCGCGTTGGCCAAGAATCTCGGCTGCGGCATCGGCCCCCGGACTTGGACGCGCGAGGATTTGTATGACCGTTGGTTGCCTGCTCGACACGAACGTCATCGCCTACGCCTTCTCGAATCTCCCCACTGACGCGCCCAAGCGGCAGCGCGCCGAGGAAGTCATGCGCGCTCATCACTACGCCATCTCCGCGCAGGTGTTGCAGGAACTTTACACCGTCCTGACCCGCAAGGCCGCGACACAAATGCCCCCCGAACATGCCCGCATCGTGGTGGAGAATTTCGACGGCACGCCGTGTGTGCCGACCGATCCCGCGTTGGTGCTGGCGGGAATTGACCTGAGCATTCGCTATCAAATCTCCTACTGGGACGGTGCCGTGCTCGCCGCTGCCGAACGCCTGGGTGCGGCCACGCTTTACACCGAGGATCTGAACCACGGTCAGCGCTACGGCACCGTCACGGTGATCAACCCGTTCAAGACTTAGCGAACTGGCGGAAGTCGTTCGGTTAATTCTTTTCACGTTTGCTTCTCCATCCATCCGCTGCTACCGCGAGCAAAATGATCGCACCCTGAATCGCCTTCTCCCATTGCGGCGGCATTTGCAAAAAGACTAGCGCGGGTGCGATGCACGCCAGCAGCAGCACGCCCATGAGCACGCCCCAGAGATGGCCGCGTCCTCCGGAGATGGCCACGCCGCCCACAACCACGGCGGCGATGGTTTGCATTTCGAGTCCGGTACCGGTCTTCGGGTCCACGTCAGCGAAGCGGATGGCGTTGAGCAATGCGGCGAGTCCGACGAGCGCGCCCATGAGCATGAACACGCCAAAGGTCACGCCCGCCGGACGGATGCCCGCGAGCCGTGCCGCCTCGCGGTCGGAGCCGACCGCATAGACGAATCGTCCGGCCGCGAGATGTTTCAACGCGAAGGCCAGCGCGCTGAACACCAGCACCGCGCCGAGGAGAATCGCCGCCTGTCCGCCGCCCTGACCGAGGCCGAACCATTGGAAGCGTTCCGGCAAGTCCTTCACGAACTCGCCCTCGCGCCACCAGCGCAACGCCTCACGCCACGTCACCATCGTCGCGAGCGTCACGACGATGCTCGGCAGGCCGAGTCCGGCGACGAGCGCGCCGTTGAACGCACCCAGAGCCGCGCCGCCCGCGATGGCCCCAAGCGCGACCACCGGCATCGGCATTCCCGCCTTCGCCAGCAGCCCGGCGATGATGCTGCACAGCGCGAACTGCGAGCCGATGGAGATGTCGATTTGCCGCGAGACGATGACGAGCGTCATGCCACACGCCGCGATGAGCACCGGCGCGGCGGTGGTGAGCATGGTGAGCAATTGTTGCCGTGAGAAAAACGCCGGCGCGACGAAGGCGAGCACGAGCAACAGCACAGCGAGAGCAGCGGCGACGGAGAGTTCGCGGAAGTGGCGGGTCATTGTGTGCCTCCGTGGGCATTGGTCAGGACGCTCTCATGGACGAAACGTTCTCGCACCCCTCCGGGGTGCTGTTCATTTTGGCGTCCATTCCGGAGGTCTGCGCTGCGCTCCGACCTCCGGCTATTCTCTGCCAACCCTCCGGGTTGCTCCGAACCGGCCATCGCGGAGCGATGGAAGAAAGTAGCCGGAGGTCGAAGCGCAGCGCAGACCTCCGGTAACGCATCGCAACGCGATTGCACCCCGGAGGGGTGCCAGAACTGTTCAATGGGCCATCGCATCCTCACGCCAGGTATTTCGGGTCGTATTGCACACCGTTCTTTTCCAGGAGCGTCTTCAACTCATCGAGGAAGTTCGCCTTCCGGTGATGTTCCTCCTGCCCCGCGATGTATTGCCTCACCGGGTCAACGTGCGTCGCACTCACTGAGAAAACCGCATAGCCCTCCTGCCATCCGAAGTCGCGGTCGAAATTTTCCGCCGCCCAATTTGAAGAATCCTTCTTCATGTCGCGCATAAAGTCGGCGAGGCAATGGGTCGTGCGCAGGCTGACGAGCAGATGAACATGATCTTCCACACCGCCGACGGCTTCGGCGACGCCGCCTTGGTTACGAACGATGCCGCCGAGATAGGCGTGCAGCCGGTCGCGCCAATCGGTGCGGATGAACGGATGTCGCTCTTTCGTGGAAAAAACGATGTGGTAGTGGAGGCTGAAAAATGTGGAACCCATGGTCGTGTTCAGGTTTCTGGCACCCCTCCGGGGTGCCGTTCATTCTGCGATGACCGGAGGTCTCCGCGTGGCTCCGACCTCCGGCTACTTTCTTCCATCGCTCCGCGATGGCCGGTCCCAGGCAACCCGGAGGGTTGCCAGAGAGTAGCCGGAGGTCGGAGCGCAGCGCAGACCTCCGGTGACGCATCACAACGCAACGGCACCCCGGAGGGGTGCCAGAATTGTTGGGATGAAGTTCGCACGCTCACGATTCCTTCTGCCATCCCTCCGGGGTGGTGTGGCTTTGGTTACCTTTGTCCGGGGGTGTCGCTGCGCTCAACCTCCGGCTACTCTCTGGCAACCCTTCGGGTTGCAGTCCCAACGCCGCGCTCATCACCTCCTGTGCATCACTCTTACCTGGCAGCAGCGCGGTGATGGTGCCGCCACGCATCACGGCGATGCGGTCGCTCATGCCGAGCACTTCGGGCAGGTCGCTGGAAATCATCAGCACGGCGAGGCCGTCCTTCGCGAGGTGACGGATGATTTTGTGGATTTCACTCTTCGCGCCGACGTCCACGCCCTGCGTCGGTTCGTCGAGGATGAGCACGCGCGGCTTCGTCGCGAGCCAGCGGGCGAGAGAGACTTTTTGTTGGTTGCCGCCGGAGAGCGAACCGCCGGGTGCGTCCGGACCGGAGGTTTTCACGGCGAGGTCGCGGATGAACTCCTGCGCGAGATTGCGCTCGGCACCAGAGCGCAGCCACGCGCCGGGGAACAGGCGGCGGTGAATGGCCATCGTCATGTTCGCGGCGATGGGTATTTCGAGAATCACGCCGTGGCGGCGGCGATCCTCGGGTACGTAGGCGAGGCCTTGCGCGACGGCTTCCTGCGGCGACTTGATGGTGGCGCGCTTTCCGTTGAGAAGAATTTCACCTGAGTCCGCAGGCGTGAGTCCGAAAAGGACGCGGGCCAGTTCGGTGCGCCCCGCGCCCACGAGTCCGGCGAGACCGACGACTTCGCCCGCGCGCACATCGAGCGTGACGTTCTTCACGCCACTGGCCGAGCAGCCGAGATTCTTGAGCGAGAGGACGACGTCGCCCGGTTCACTTTCGGCGGGCGGGAAGATAGACGAAATCTCGCGACCGACCATGAGCTTGATGAGTTCGGATTCGGTGAGCGGAAGATCGTTTCCCACAGATTCAGAGCGGCCACGGATTTCATTGTTTGGATTATCCGTGGTCGCTCTGAATCTGTGGGAACCTTCTTCCGGAGTTACATCTCGCGTCCCCACGCTCTCGCCATCGCGCAGCACGGTCACGCGGTCGGCGAGTTGGAAAATTTCCTCCAGCCGGTGCGAGATGTAGATGACGCCGACGCCGCTGGCCCGCAACTCGCGAACCACAGCAAACAACAGATGCTGCTCCGCGTGCGTGAGCGACGCCGTCGGCTCGTCCATGATGACGATGCGCGCGCCCGCGCCGAGTGCGCAGGCGATTTCCACAAGCTGCTGCTCGGGCATCGAGAGCGAACGCACCTCGGCCTCGGGCGAAATGTTCGCGCCGATGCGTTGCAGCAATTCTGCCGCGCGCCGGCGTCGCTCCGGCCAGTTCACGCGCCGCGCGCCGCCCGAACGCTCCAGCCGCAGGCCGATGTTCTCCGCCACGCTCAAATCCGGGAACAACGCCGGCTGCTGGTAGATGCACGCGATGCCAAGCTGATGCGCCGACGCCGGCGTGAGCTGCTCCACGGTCTGGCCCAGCACGGCGATGGTCCCGCCATCCGGCCGATGCGCGCCGGTGACGACCTTGATGAGCGTCGATTTGCCCGCGCCATTCTCGCCGAGCAACGCATGAACCTCGCCCGCCCGCAGGTCAAACGACACGCCCTTGAGCGCGCGCACCGCGCCGAAGGATTTGGTGACGGAGGTGAGTTGGAGAAGTGGCGAAACCATGAGCTAGGTAATCAAAGTCCGCTCAGGCCAATCATGAACCGAGAAACCTTCTTCACCAAAGCCTGCAAGAGCACATCCCCAAAACAACTGCGGGCAGTTGACGTGAGCGTGGCGTCGAACCGTATCCATGCAGACACGAAGAACAATCTGTATGGGAAATGGCAGCTCTTTGCCGAGCAACGAAGGCGACGGCACGAGGTCATAGAGATACCTCGCTTGGTCGAAGATGAAGACATCCGAGAGCATCGGCGTGTCCTTCGCGGTGTAGCTCAACCTCAACTGTCGTTCAGCGTTTGCGTGATAGGGGTAGCCGGCTTGTCCGAAGCAAAGATCAGTAATCAAATTTGGCATCGGGTCATCGCAGAACATCCGATGCCACGGCTGTCCCTCTGAATCGAACCAAGCAAATTCGCTGAGAACTCTCGCGAAATCTTCGCTGCATGCGTCTTTGTTGTGCTGTCCCCACTCGACGTTGCTCTCAAAAAACTTCCGCACAAGAGACACGACCTTGATGGCATCACCAAGTTTCGCCCTATGAATGGCCTCTTTCGTCAAGAGATCACGAAATGGGTCTCCCGGTTCGAGCAATTCCTCGGCGATTCTCGTCGACCAAACATACGGATAGGACTCGGGAGACAGCATGACGTGACCGAATCCATCTAAAAGTTTGCCCGGGTTAATCTTCTCAGGCGTGCGCACACTGGCCTCTACAGCCGCAAGGAGGTTTTCAGGCCGGGCAAAGAATTCTTTCTTAGCACCCTGCAACGCTAGGACTCGCCACCAAGGCAATAAGTGACTTGCGAACTCAATAATGAACCTGGACACAAAATCACTGTAGTAGTCCGCTAGGTGCGATTCGACGTGCTCTAAATACGGATTTTCATTGTCGTTGCTCATCCTGTGGGACTCCGCACGTTCAGCAACCAAATCAGAGAAGTCGTGAGGCTCCTCATATCTTGCTGCATACCAGGTCATCATCCTTTTCGCCCACTTTCGGCTGGCATTGCCCTCCATGTTGGCGGCGCAGAAATTGGTAATCAGAGCCGAGGTTGGGGCGAGGCGCTGATTGATGAAAAGCTCTCGAAGAACAGGCAAAGTCTGGGGTTTTCCCCCAAGCAGCGGGCCACAACCATCGAAGTAGATGATGTCGAACTGCTGTGGGACGACTGCAAAAAACTCCTGTAGAGAACCGCAGTAGAGTCGAATTGGCAGGCGGCTTTCTCCAAGGCTCTGCACAGCCTTTAAGTATTCGTCTCTGTCAGCTTCAACTGCCCAAACATTGTGCGGAGGAACCCCGAGTTCCGACAGGGCAATAATGTCATTCAACGGATTTGGCCCACTCAACATCAGCACTTGAAGGTCGGTCGGAGAACGCGATGAAACCCGCGACAAATAAATTGGAAGCCAATACTCGTCGACGAACGGCTTTACCACCTCCTCGATGTCTTGTCCGGTGACCTGCTTAACTAAGCGGCACGCATAGTCGAGCGTTCTCATGAAGGCTTCTTCCGTCACGAGCGGTGCTTGTTCACGTTCGACAGTAAGAGAGCGAACAGCGTGCGCGAGAATTTGATCGCGAACCCGCCTCTTCACCGGCTGGTCGTAGAGATTTTCGCTCATCGTTGAGTTGGTTCTTCGAAACTTTAACGCCGATTTCTCAGAACTCTCTTCTCATACGCCTTCACGTCCGCCAGCCACGCCTCGCCGACCGGCACGCCTTTGCTCTCGCAGTAGTAATCCCACACGGCGCCGAAGGGGAGCGACTTGCTCTCTTCTTGGAGGGCGAGGCGGGCGGTGGTGTCGCCCGCAAGTTCGGCGGCGTGGATGGCGGGCGGTTCGAGCAGCGCGAGGAGCAGCGCCTTCTGCAAGTTGCGCGTGCCGATGACCCATGCGGCGATGCGGTTGATGCTCGCGTCGAAGTAGTCGAGGCCGAGGTGGATTCGCGTGCCGTCGGCGTCTCGCCGACTCCCCGCCGCCCGCCCGGCGGGACGCCGGGGGCGCACGACTTCACGGGCGATGGCCTGGAGTTCGTCGGTGAAGGTGACGACGTGGTCGCTGTCCCAGCGGACGCCGCGGCTGACGTGCAGCAGAATCTCCGGCACGTAGAGCAGCACGCTGGAGATTTTGTCGGCGATGCACTCGGTGGGATGGAAATGGCCGGCGTCGAGGCAGAGCAGCTTGCGGCGCGTGATGGCATAGCCGAGATAAAACTCGTGCGAGCCGACGGTGCAGCTCTCCGCGCCGATGCCGAAAAGTTTTCCTTCCACGGCGTCCAGGTTGTGCTTGGGCGAAAGAGATTTTTTGAAAATGGCGTCGAGCGAATCGGCCAGATGTTCGCGCGGCGTGGCGCGGTCGGCGGGCGTGTCCTTGAAGCCGTCGGGAACCCAGACGTTGGTGACGCAGGGTGAGCCGAGCGCCTTGCCCATCGCCGCACCGATCTCACGCGAGCGGCGGCAGTGTTCGATCCAGAACTGGCGGATGCCTCGGTCGCGATGCGAGAGGGTGAAGCCATCCGCGGCCTGGGGATGCGAGAAGCACGTCGGGTTGAAATCCAAGCCGAGACCATTCGCCTTCGCCCATCCAATCCAGTTTTGGAAGTGCGCAACTTCGATTTCGTCACGGTCCACTTTCTTCCCGCCGAACTCGCCATACATCGCGTGAAGATTCAGCCGATGCCGACCGGGGATGAGCGAGAGCGCCTTGTCCAAATCCCCGCGGAGTTCCTCCGGCGTGCGCGCCTTGCCGGGATGATTCCCCGTGGCGACGAGTCCGCCGCCGAGCGCGCCGCCGAAATTCTCGAAGCCACCCACATCATCGCCCTGCCAGCAGTGCAGCGAGACGGGAATTTTCGAGAGCGCGCGGAGCGCGCGATCCGCGTCCACGCCGAGCGCGGCGTAGCGTTCTTGCGCCAGCGTGTAAGCCGGGCCGCTACGGGGGCGGGCGGTGCGTTTGGTTTGGGGGGTCATGGCGGGCGGAGATTAGAAACGCCCCGTGATGGCGGCCATAAAATTTCCCGCGCCACGCCTCGCAGCGCGAGGCGGGCCACCTTGTTCAGGGCCGGCCGGCAGAATTCCGCCCGTGATCCGTGCGTCGGTCGTATTCCTTTTCGCGGGCGCGGTAGTCGGCCACGACTTTCTCGGCGCGTTCGTTGATCACGCGTTTCAATTGATCGCAGTTCGCCTGCGCGGCCGTCTCGCCGAGCCGCTGACGGATTTCTGCGGCGGCGGCGAGGGCGAGGCGGGCGTGGCCGGTTTCATGCGCGACCAGATTGGTGTAGTAGCGCGTCCAGAGTTCCTTCATTTCGGGTAGAACATCCGCAGGCGGCGTCCAGCGCGGCATGGTGGTGGTAATCTTCGTGGTCGTGCTGAAACTGGACCCGGAGCAACCGGCGGCGTTTTCCGTGAAATTGAACTTCCAGGTAACCGTCCAGCGGGTGTCGCCATCGAAAGGGTCTTTCCACGGACGCGCGGTCTCAATGGAACGACGGATCTCACGAAAGTCCGTGCCGGTGACGGAATAGTAGTTCGTTGTCCACTGCACCATTTGCGCGCGTGCGGTGAAGGCGGCGCAGAACGCCAAACCTATCGCCAAGCATAACGAGGGGATGAATCGGGAGTTCACAAGCGAAGCCATCTCAGGAAAATTGGTGCGCATAGCAGGACTTGAATCGGCTAATGCGGGGTTTTCTTGGTTGCTCATAGTTGCTTTTCAATGCGATTGTCTGCTAGTGATGATACGTGAATACGCAAGCAATGGCAATGTATTTCGTGCAATCGTGCGCAAGGAGATGAAGAATTATCTGTGCGGGATTGTGTCAGTGATTGGAGGTGTGCGGTAACTGTGCGGGATGGCGGGAAGGGCAAAAGTTGTGCGGAAGTGTGCGGCGGAAATTCGGAGGGGGGGGGGAAGGAAGTAATTCTTATTTTGGCCGGGCCGACCCGTCACCGCCGATCCACCCCGACCCGCCCGCAGTCAAACATCCACGCTTCGTTCTTTCCCCGCCTTTTACCCAAAGTGGATTTTCAGAGGTTGCCATTGTGGGCTTGTTGCCGCCTGAGCCGGGCGGGAGTAGCATTCGGGCATGAGTTCTTTAGCCGTTCCCGCGAGTTCAACGCGAGCGCATCTGTTCACCACCGCGAACGCGAAAGAAATGTCGGCACGCGGGAACGCCGCGAAAGTTCTCGCGAAGCAAAGGCGAGAGGAATTGATCGCGACGGCGAACGCGATCCCGATACTGCCACCCGATGAGGATTTCAGGATTCGACGGCTTGTGCGCGTGCGCAAGCAGTTGGCGAAACTCGATGACATGATCGAAGCGGAGAGCGAGCCGCAGAAATTGGATCGGCTGGCATCCGCTCAGGCGCGACTGGCAAAGCAGGAACAGGAACTTGCCGGGCGTCCGCTGCCCGGTTCACGAAGGCCGGGAAAGGAGAAGCCAGCGCGAACGGTGGCAAACTCCGGGCCGATTGAAGATTGATCGGAGCCGCAAAAGTCAGGGCGTCACAGTCAAAACAGCATTGGTGCGCTCCTGAAATGCACCGGCGTTGCTCACGCGGACGGCGTACACCCCGGCATCGGCTGCTTGCACGTTCGGAATGTTGAACAGCCGATTGGTGCCGTAGTCGATGGCGTCGCCATCTTTGAACCACTGGTAGCTGAAAGGCTTTGAGCCTTTGGCCGCGACACGCAAGGTCAGACGTTTGCCTGCCCGCAAAGCGATGTTGCGAGGCTTTGAAACAATCGTGGGCGGAATCACTACGGCCAAGCGCACCAGATCGCTGCGAACGACGGACACGTTGTTTCTGACTTCAACTTGATAGTCACCACGGGAACGAAGTTGAATGTTTGGCAACGAGAGGCTGGCATTGGTTTGCCCGGCGAGCTTCCTTCCTTTGTAATACCACTGGAATGCAAACGGCCCGGCACCCAAGTACTGCGCGGCAATGACAAAGTTCTGTCCCACCAGCGCAATCCGATTGGTGGGCAAAACGCTTACCACCAGTGAAGTATTCACAAGACTTACCCAAACATTGTCGAGCAACGGCGACGCATGGCCCGTGGTGGGGTTTCCGTCAATTTGCACGCCTTCATCAAAAAACTGCAATCGCGTGAGCCTGTCTGTGGCGGTAAAAGTGAACGAGTAGTTGAACCACCCGACAAAATTGTAGGGCAACGATGGCGGCAACGGAAAGGCGTTCACGTTCGGCAGCGTGTAGCGCATTACGGTTTCGCCCGCTGCCACGGCGAGCAATCCGGGAGTGCCGTAGCTAATCTCGGTGGCGGCGTCGAAAGTGACTTGGTAAGTATTTCCCGCCAACGTCGCGAAATCCTGGTAGATGCCGTTCAGAGTTGGCGAAGCCAGATAAACCCCGACTTTATCAATGTGCGTGCCTGACCCGGCTGCGGAAACATCAGAGAACGCAATTGTGGTGAAGTTGCTGGAAGCGGTGAAGTTCGTCTGGAATCTCTGCCAGTTGAGTTCGGTCAATGCTGCCCCTCCCTCCATGAATGTCGCTACGGTGTGCGAATCAATCTGAACGGTAAGCGCGCTGTTCACACTTGGACGAGGAGAGTGATAGAATGACAGTGTGTACTCCCGCCCTGATTGCGTCTCGACGGTTTGAAAAACGGTCGCGGATGGAGCATGAGAAAGAATCTCTATGCTTTGCGCACCGTCAATCGCATTGGCGGGGTCTGCCCACACTTCAAAGGTGTCGTCGGTTGTCTGCCAAAAGGGAAATTGCGTCGGATCAACGTGGGCATAGCCCGCCGGAAGCATCGGCTCTTCAAAGCTGCCATTGCGGATAAGATTTGGATCGCCGAGCACGACCACGTTGTCGATCAAGGGATCGACCGAATCCCCGCCGTTCGGCGACGTATCCGTGATCCGCAACGTGGCGGAAGTCACGTTGGCGGGAGTGGCAAACGTGAACATCCTTTTTACGAAGCCGTTGGTGCCAAGAATCGGCCCCGGCGAGACATTCGTGAATGACTTGGAAGCCAGCACCGCGTTGTCGGAGGCAATCACATCGACGCGCACTATTCCGGTGCGCCCGGCGTAATCGTCTCCGTCCGCTGCCGTGGCGAGGCTCACTCGGTAATTGCTATTCGGCATTACGGAGAAGGTTTGAAAGAGCGTGGAGTTCGGAATGTTGCCACCGCCGAGGCTTGCGATGCGCCCTCCATCAACACCAAGAGGCTCCGTTTCCGGCGGGCCGAACGTCGAAAGTCCGCCTGTGAAATTCCAAGCCGTTGCGGCTGACTCGAAACTGCCATTCACCAAAAGGTTCAGTGCGTTCCCGAATGAGTTGTTGTCGAGGTAGATGAAGTGCGCACCTTCGGAAGCCGCGTGTCCGTAATACGGGGCGGAGACGTAGAGATTATCGGCCTGATTTAAGATCGACGCGTTATCCACGGGCACCCAGCCGGGCACCGACGTTGAACCATTGGTGAGGACAAACGCGCCCGCTGCCCCCAGACCCGGCGCTTCAAATCCGCCATTGAAGATAAGGTTGCCCGACTGGTTGACGGGTGGTTTTTGAATGGTGATCAAATTGATCTCCGCACCGTGCAAAGTGACAGAGAGCAGAACGACCCCAACTGAATTGAACAACCTCGATTTCATGGCTGGTTCGTCATCGGCCTTTGCCCACAAAGTCTTGAGGGATTGTTCGGCGTGATGTTTAGGACTGTGCGATCAGGTCATCGGCAAAATGCGTAGCGATAGCAGGTGGCGTGCTGCCGTTGTCCTTCCTCAATTAAAGTCCGAACCGGAATTGGACGATTTAGCGTGGTGACTGCGCTTCCGCAGTACCACGCATGAAAACGAGATTGTTAATCGACTATTTTGCAGCCTTCATTGGAGGGGTATGGGCCGCAGCGGATATTGCCCGCCGAAGGCTCAACAGGCTACCTCTACTTGTCCTCCTGCTTTTTAGCGTAGTCCATCTCGGGCGTTGCGGCACGAATGTAACCCTTGTTGCCGCCCAAAATGAGATCACCACCTTGACCGTGAGCGCGGGTCAGGTGGCGAAAATCGTATCGGGTCACTTGGGTTTAACCTCGAAAATCAGAATCTACTTTGGCGCGCAGTTTTTTGACATCGGAGTACAAGGCACCGATCCAAACGCCAAGTTGCCATTCACGATTACTGGCCCGGCAACTATTTATCTGCGAGCCGAAGCCTACAAAGCGTTCTGCACAATCGAAGTGAGCACTCCTGACGATTCCTTCGTGCCAAGCAATGCCGTGGTCATCCCGGCTGACTCAGGCGGGCCAGTGAACATCGTTCTCGAATCGAGCGCGGATTTGGTCAATTGGACAGCCGCTTTGCCGGGCGCGTACGGAGCCAATACTACGAACCGCTTCTTCAGAGTGCGGGCACAACGAACACAGTAACCGCTTGGTAATTACGAGCGGCGATGAGTCACGGGTCGTATGTCGGGAGAGTCCGCGTTTTCTTGCCGAGTTTGCCGAGTTTGTTTTGCTGTTTTGCTAAAAGTCCTCACGAGAGAATCAAGCTGGGAGTTTTAGGAAATGAGCGTTTGAAACTCGGCACACTCGGCAGCCTTGAACGTGAACACGGTGAAACCCTTCCGATCTGATTCCTTGCGCGCGGTCGCAAGCGCGGCATGGAGATGCGGCCAAAGCGCGGTCAGACGCTTGCCGAGACGTTTCGCGGATAGGTTGCCCTCAAGTTCCCGGTCCACTTCGATCAATCGCGTGGCAAGCTCGGCAGCCGTTCCGCTGAACGCCTTTGCGCCGGACAGGTAGGCGAGCAACGCCGCGCCGATGTAATCGTTTTCGAGACAGAACGCGGACTTGTCAGCCTCGGCAGATTGCAGCGCGGCAATCGTCTCGCGTTCGCGAGTCACGGCCCGGCCAAGTCGCACGGCGAACGCGGCGAAATCAGGATGGCGTTTGTTCAATCCGGGCGGCGTCGGCTTCGAGTCATGCAACGCGGCGGCGATGCACTCCGCGATATGCACAAGCGCGCTGTCCCGGTGCGCGGCGATTTCATCCGAAAGCGCGCTGTCAGAAGTTCCGCCGTCGGTGCGTTGCGTGCGGATGAGCAAGAGCCGGTCGGCAAGTCCCGCATCGCTGGCGAAAGTCGGGTTGGCTGTCGTGACCGCGAGCCAGGCGTTTGCCCGTAACGTCACCAAATCCGAATTCGTGTAGAGTCTGCGGCGCGCGACGCAACCGTCCGTTGCCGCGTTCGCGAGCGCGTCGGCAAGCCATCGGCAGCGCGAATCGGCATTGTCCAAAACGTAAAGCCCGCCCGCGTCCACACTCGGCCAAAAATCCGCCTCGTTGGCTTCTTCAACCTTCGCGGCGCGGAAGGGCAGGCCGTAAAGCTCCGCGATGCCTTTGCCGATTCTCGTTTTGCCGCTGCCGACTTCGCCGGACAAACAAAGCGGCGGCTTGGTGCGCGGGTTGGTCGGGAGGGAGTAAATCCACACGCGGAGTAAGTCTTTCCCGTGCGCTGCCGCCGTGCGCGCCTCACGGAACAAGGCACACGTCTCGAAAGGATCGGCGGGCGTTGCGCCGACATTCCAAGGGGCGAGAGTTTTCCCGGCGGCAAACAGAACGCCGTCCGTGCCGTTGTCTGTCAATTGAAGTCCGCACCCGGTGATCTTCACAATCTGCCCGTCGCCATTCGAGAGATACACGCTGCCCGGACGCGAGCACCAATAGCTTTCCGGCACGATGGCGGAAGTGTGCGGGCTGGAAAGCGCGGCGGTTTCAATCGCGGCTTGGACGTGGCGAAACAAACTCTCGGCACGGTTCACCGCGAGCCAGTCGGAAAGCCACGAAAGAAACGCGTCACTTCGGATGCGCTCCAAACGCTTGCGCTCCGCGTGAAAGAACATCGCGGAAGGGAAGTCGCGCAACTCGGCATGATGGAAAAGCCGCCCGGCTTTGCAGAGCGCGGCATTCACGGCGTCGGCGATTTGCTGGCGTTGCTGGAATGCGGGCGTTTTCGAGAGCAATGTCCGCACGATCAAACCGCGCACGTCAGTTGCGGTGTCCGGCTCGTGCTTTGACTCAGAGCCGTAATCGCCGTTGGCGTGCGTTGCTGACTTCCATTCGGCCTTGCCGATGCGCGAGCGCAATTCGTGGTTCACGCCATCGCGTATTGCGGTGCAAGAGTTGTGAAAGCAAAAGAGCGTTGGCGCACCGTCGAGATGAATTTCGCAATCCCGCTCGCCGTTCCCGGTCGTGTGCAAATTCTGGCCGGGGCACTGGCAGAATCCGTGAACGTCATTTGTCCATCGGATCGCGCCGAGAATCTTTTCCGCTATGCTTTGGCGCGTTCCGATTTCAACCAGGCCGGATGTAACGAGCGAGGCGGAATGATTCTCGTTCGCCAGCGGCGGCAGCGGCGGCAGCACGGTTGCAGCCGTATTGAGCAAGGCATCGGGATCGAAACTAACGAAACAGAGCCGCCCGATGTCTTTGCACGCCGCGTCAATTTCTTCGCCCGTCAACTGGCGAACGTGATTTGCGATAGCGCGGAAACTTTCGGCGTGACGCTCCGCGTTGACGGGAACGCAGAACACACAGAACACCGCCTTTAATCCGTTACCCGTTGGCGAAGTGAACAGCGCGAAAAGGTGCGGCGAAGTGGCGAGCTTGGAACGCACGCCGTCAAGCCGCGTGTCCAGATTATCCAGGTCGCCACACAACAAGCCGGCGTGAGCGAGCAATTTTTCCGGCACGGGTTTCTCACGGCTGGAAAACGTCCCGCTCCAAAGCACGCCCGGCAGTTTTTTCTTGAGCGTGTCCACGGCGCGCTTTGCCACTTTCAGGTCGCCCGTCTCTGTCAGCACACGGCGGAACTCGGCTCGAATCTTTTCCACCGGCTTCCGCCACTTATTTGACCGGATGCTTTCGACGATCTTCACCGCGTCTGCATCGCGTGTCGCGGTCGCTTTGGCGTCCGCAACCATGCTCACGGTGATTGATTCGCGCGCGGACTCGCCAGCGGCACGCGCCCCTTGAAGTCGAGTAGTGAAATCAGTAGTCTGCATCGTTGGTTTGATTCCCGTCCTCGCCGTCCTTGAAAAACGCGCGAGGCGGGATTTTTATTTTTCAGGACTTCGTGATCTCCATCTGGTGGAAAGATTCATTTAGCCTGTCGCTTCCCGGCAGCGCGCTCGGTGCGTCGAGTGGTGTCATTTAACACCGCCCTTCTGCTGACGCAGCAAAGTCGCCTCGACAGTTGGCCAGTGGTAAAGATTACGACCGCCCAAACGGACGAACGGCAGCAATCCATTGCGGCGGTGATTGGCGGCTGTGCGGCGTGAGATCGGGAGCCTTCGTAAAAACTCCGCTTCGTCAATGAATCCTAAGTTGCTGGGCGTTTCTTTTGGTGTCGCTTGAATTCGCATGGACGCACGATTGCGCGCCGGGCGGATCAATGCGAAGGCGCAGCCGTGTTTTTAAGCGGGGGGGAACTATCGTCACACCCAAACGGGCAGAATTACTGGAAATGAATGCTGTCCGCCATGCGGCGATAACGGGCGAACAATTGAGATTTTACGCCGCTTTTGCTGGTTGCCGCATTCTCGAATTCTGAAATCAATGGCAGCCATTCTTCCCAGCGGGCGCGCTGTTTGGGTTCGGAAACAAGGTAGAAGCTGCGATGTTCCTCGTATTTCTTCACCAAAATCTTTGCCGCTATTTTTTCGGAGAGATCGGGAACAACGGCCAACAAAATGTACCCTTCGCGATGAGCCTCAATGGCGCGTTGGGAAATGGCCTGTTCCCATTCTTTGTCCGTTGGAGGATTTTTGGCTAAATCTTGGCGCGCAAGCAGGCTGGTTTCGGTGAAAGTTGCGCCATCCTTTTTCAATAACTCTTTACGCTGATCAATGATTTTCCAATTGGCTAATACGCGAAGTGAACGGCACTGCTCCCCTTCGTCGCGAAAGTCCAAGCCCTTGAGCTTGCCGACTGATGCCTTCCAATTTTCTCGATCCTGGTAGTCGAGCTTTTCCCAAGAATTCAAACCAAGCAAACAAGTCCAGTGAAGGGAAGGCGGCGCGTTATTGGCTGGCGCTGTCTCGGCAAGGCGTTGTCCAACGGAAGGGTGACGGCGGGCGAGTTCGTAAAGGGCGGCAGCTTGATCAAGCTCTGTCTTGCCCTGCCACCATTGCGTGCGATCAAACTGAACATTGAAAGGCGGGCGCAAGTGCCATGTGTATCGCTCACGATGCGTCTGTGATTTCATCGGCCAGTCGCCGCTGACGTGAGCGGAACGATGTTCTCTTGTTGCGCCGGTTTCACCGCGAACCACTTGGCCGCTTCCGCTTTCGTCGCCAGCCCTTTGTAGTGCGCGTGAATCATGGCCGGGCTATTGCCAGCTTGCGCGGCAGTCTCGTTTTCATTCGCGTAGGCGGCGAAGTGGTAGGAGCAAAAGGCGTGGCGCAGGCCATTCGTCTTGCGCGTGATGCCCGCCTTTTCGCAGAGCTTCACGAAATGTTGCTGCCAAGTGATTTCATGGAGCGTGCAAATCTTGCCCTCTTTGAGCGGGCGGAATTCTTGCAGCCATGCTTCCAAGGCGGGGCAGATTTCGACAAGGCGGCGCTGGCGTGTTTTGGATTTGCGCGCGGTCACTTCGATATGGCCGCGCACGCGCCAAACGTCTTCCCATGTCAGGCGCAACAATTCGGCGGTGCGAAGTCCGGCGAGTCCCCCCAGCGCGATGAGTGCGCGCATGGAGCCTTCGGCGGTTTCCAGCAAGGTGCGGAATTCGTGGGGCGAGTAGAATTCAACTTCGGCATTGTTCGCGTGTTCGGGGCGCATGGCGTCGGCTTCGCCCAAATGGTGCGCGCCAGTGAGGTAGTCTTTGCGAACGCTCCATTGAAGGAATTGGCGGACGGCGGCGCGGTGATGATTGCGGCTCTTGGCGGAGAATTCGGAAACGGGTTTGGACGTGATGAAGCCGTCCAGATGTTCCTTCGCCAGATCGCAAATGTCGGTGTTTGGGAACGAGGCGGCAACGCGGCGAAGCATGAGGGTTCGGTTGTAGTGATACTTCGCGCTGACTTGCGCCCGCTGGCCTTCGCTGGCTTTCGTGCGCGGTTCTTCGGCGGCAATGAATTCCTCAACGCCTTCCGCAATGCCCTTCCGCTTCACGCTCACGACGCTGGCTAGATAGCCGTCCACGGCTTCGTTTAAGGTGCGCCCGTCGAGTTTGACGGAGGATTCGACATACTCAGAGACGGCCCGCAGAAGCGACACAGCGCGCCCGGTTTGCTGCCGGAAGGTTTGGAGACGTTCCAACGCGGCCAAGGCGTCACGGGCTTGCGCGGCGCTCAGAGCGGCGGCTTGTGAGCCTTGCGCCAAGTCGCGCACCAATTGATCCGCTGCGCTCTTGGCTTCGGAATAGGTGCCGTAGCTTGTCAGGCGACGTTTTCCCGCGACGTAAGCGGACAGCCGGTAGAACGGGTAGGATTTGGATTTGCCGTAAATCGTCGCCAGCGTGCGCCCACGGTGTTCAATGCGCTTGGGGAATCTCACACTGGCCTTTTCAGATTCAGGCGTTTTCTGTGCGGAATCTGTGCGGGTTTCGAGGTTTTCACCATTTTGCTCAGAAAGAATGGTGCGCATAGCAGGACTTGAACCTGCACACCTTTCGGCACTACCACCTCAAAGTAGCGTGTCTGCCAATTCCACCATATGCGCGACCGGGGGCGGAATTAAGCAGTTAGTGCCGGGGGTCGCAAGCCGTTTTTCCGGCCGTGACAAGCCACACGGGCCAAAAAAAGGAGCCGGGTTGAACCCGGCTCCGTGGTGATAAGGTCGTTGACGCCTTCACCGAGACGCTCAGAAGGGCAGCGCGGCCAACTTTTTTCGCTGTTCGAACCGCGCTGCGTAGCAAGACCTCTCTGCCAACCCTAACGAACAGCGACCAATGATGTATGGAGCGTCCGGGTAACAATTCGTTCAAAAAAATCTGAGGCTTTTGAAAAAAGATGAAGCCGGCGGGGCGGGAGGCCGAAAGCGTTGTCAAATCGAGTGTAACTGCCCTGATCGCAGGAAGCGGATGCTCCCGGTACCAGGCGACGTCCAATCTTAATCTTCTTACTAATCTTAATCACTGGGGCAGAAGGATGAGGGTTAGGAGGAAGACTAAGCCGGAACCATGAAGTTGAAATCCACCATGCCTCACGCCAAGGCCGCGAAGGGCGCAAAGGAATGGGCCGTCTGGTGGTGCGGAGACCTGGCACGGAAAAGTGTTCTTCCCCCACGGGCCCGTCCCTCCAAGTGCGCCTTTTTCTTCGCGGCCTCCGCGGCCTTGGCGTGAGGCTTCAACTGCATGGTTCCAGTTAAGATTAGGACACGGCCGGTGCCAGGTCAGTTCCCGGACGCGCCGCGCACGGGCAGAGGCTGGAGTTTCGTTTCGCCGATGACTTCCTCCCAGGTGAACTCGCGGCGCAAGGCCAGGCCTTCCACGGCGCGATATATTTCCAGCGTCACGCGCGGCTTCTCCGGCGCGGTGTCCACGTCGAACACGCAGTAAAATCTCCCGGTCTTACCGCCGCTCCACCACATCTCGGGCGTGGGGCGCGGATCCACGTTTTTGCTGCCCAGCGGGCCGCTGGTGACTTCGAGAAATTTGCCGGCGACCTGATACGCAGCGGTGAAATGGCGGTCGCCGGACAGCAGCAGGAGGCCGGTGATTTTGTTGTCGTCGATGAACTTGAACAGGTCGGCGCGCTCGCGTGGGAAACTGCTCCAGGACGCGGGCTGGCTGTGCATCTGCCACTCGCCGCCGGTCGCCAGGACTTTTATTTTCGCCTTCGAGGCGAGCAGTTCGCGCTTGAGCCACGCCAGTTGCTTTTCGCCGAGATGAGTCTTGCTGCCGTCGTCGGGCGCGTTGTCCGGGTCGCGATGGTAACGGCCGTCGAGCATGAAGAAGTCAATGTCGCCGCGCGTGAATTTGAAATAGACGCCGGGATTGTCCGCTTCGCCAAACGCGGGATTGGGCCAGAGCATCTGGAAGGCGCGGAGGGAGTCGGCCTTGCCCGGCGCGCGCTTGTCCGTAGGGCCGGGTGCGTAATCGTGATTGTCCCAGATGGCGTATTGCGGCACGCGGCGGGAAATTTCCGCGTAACCCGGCAGACGGCGTTGCACGCCATAGGCGGTGAAGTGTTTCGCCGGGTCGGTCGTGTCGCCGTAGTGATTGTCCCCGAGCATGAGCAACGCATCGAAGTTCGTGCGCGTGGCGAGGTCGGCCCACGCGGCGGCGGAGTCGAAGCCGTGGTGGCCGACGCACGAGACGAAGGCGAAACGCTGCCGTCCGCTCGCGCCCTCGCGCGGTGCGGTGGTGAAGGAAGGATAAGGTCGCGGCGTGGCGAGTTCGCCATCCATCAGCACGGCGTAATAATATTTGGTCGCCGGTTCTAAATTTTTCAGCCGCACGGACGCGCTGAAGAAGGAAGCCGCTTCGAGCTTCGGTGCTTTGAAAGCTTCGCGATCCGACAAATTTGCCTCGCGACCGACCGCCACGGAGAGCAGGCCCGCGCCCGAGGATTTCAGCCAGACCTTCGCGCTGGTGTCGGTCACGTCGCCGAGGAGCGGGCCGAGTTCGAGATACGGGCCGCCGCGAATGGCGTTGCGCGGCGCAACCGCGGCCTTGGGCTTGTCCTGTTTTTCGCCGGGGAGCTGGGCGACAGCGAACGCCGTGCTGAAGCCGAGCACGAGGCAGAGCATCCGGGGAAAAATCATGGCGGCATGATGCGCTGCGGTTTCGGGGCGTCAAGAGTGGCGCGGAAGGAGCACAGGTTTTCAATCGGCGGCCCTGTGAAACGGAGAACGGTGTGCGTCAGTTTTCACGCCTTCCACTTGCCGGCCTGGCTGCGGCTTAAAAACCCTCGTTCCCGAATCAAAGCAGCCGCATCTCGTGGGTCAGGATTTGTGGCTCGGTCTCGCTTCCGCGTACGACGAGCGCGCGCAGGCGCGGGTGCTGTTTCGCCATTTCCTCCATCAACTCCGGGGCCGTCAGCAACGCCGTGGAGAGCGCGTCCGTCTCCGTCGCGCCCGGCAACACGACTGCGGCGAGCCGCGCGCCTTCCGCCGGGGCGCCGGTGCGCGGGTCGATGATATGGCCGTAATTTTTTCCCCCGACCCGGAACGACCGGCCCCACACGGCGGAGACGGAGAGCGATTCGTTTTCGAGTTCGACCACGGCGAGCGGTGGGGCGGAGGAGTCTTGGTTGGGTGAAATGATCGCGACCTTCCACGCCGAACCATCGGGCTGGCGACCGAGCGCAAACGAGGTGCTCGTGCCGCCATGAAGCAGCGCACTCTCCACGCCCGCTGCGCGCAACACCGCCGCCGCGCGATCCACCGCGTAGCCTTTGCCAATGGCACCGAAATCGATCATCACACCCGCGCGCGCGAAACGGACCGTGAGTTTTTCCGCGTCCAGTTCGACATGCTGGCTGCCGACTTTCGCCCGGGCGTCCTCGAGCGCCGCCGCTTCCGGCACGGCTCCATTTTCAGCGCCACCCATGAAACCCCAGCAGCGCACCAGCGGCGCGACGGTGATGTCAAACGCCCCGCCCGTGGCGCGCGAAAGTTCCAGCGCGCGGGCGAGCAGGCGGAAGAGTCCGGGCGTCACGCGCACTGGACGCTCGTGCGCCTCGCGATTGAGCCGCGCGAGTTCGCTGCCGGGACGGTAGAGGCTGAGTTGCGCATCAATGCGGTCGATTTCATCCAGCGCCTCTTCGCCCGCCGCGCGGAGCGACACCGGATTGTCGCCGTGCAAAGCGATCTCGTATCGAGTCGCCATCGCATGGCGGGCCACGAGGACTGGTGGGGCGGAAGTCACGCGGCAGTGTTAGGGCAAGACGGGCTGAGACGCCAAGCCACAGAAAGCCCGCGTGCCGGGTGCGGAAGTGCGGAACCTTCCCGTTGCCAGCGGCGCGGCGTTGCGCCACAGTCCGGCTCCGTGAACAGATCGGCCCAAGCATTCGCCCGCACCACGGCCTTGCGGCCATAGCCATCACCGTATGAAAATTCGACTTCACTCCGCCAACACCGCGAAATCCTTCTGGAGCTTTCTCTCCATCGTCGTGATTTGCGCCACGCTCGGCTTCATTGCTCTCCTACTGGTCCCGGCCAAGAAGACCGCGCCGCCGCGCCGGCTCTGGACGCCGCTGGTCATCAATAATCTCAACACCGAGATGATCGTGCCCGACACGTTGCGACTCGAATTCTGGACGCCTTCCTCGAAGACGAAAGATTACCTCACCAAAGAAACGAAGGACGCGGGCGACACGAACCGCCACTGGGAAGTCATCGAGAGCGAGGAACTCGTCACCCAGTTCGGTCAGGCGTTGCGCAAGGACGCGGACCTGGTCGGCTACCGCCGCACCGAGGTCTGGGGCCACGGTCGCACCGCACTCAAGCCGGGCTGGTGGTGGTCCATCACCGTGCGGACGAATTATCCGGTGGCGAAACTGGCGAAGACCTACCGCGATTTTTGGAAAACTCCGAGCAGCGTCTTCGTGGAAGTGATCGACAACCGCGGGCACGACGTGGAATAGCCAGGGAAACTCCACCCCCCAACTCCCAGCGCGCTACCCGGATTATATTCTCCGCTTCGCCGCCGCCCGCGCTTTCGCCGCCGGCTTCAGCGCGGAACTTTCGCTTTGCATGGGAGTGACGATTTATTCGACGACCACGACCCGTGCGCCGAGCGCGTCCAACTTCGGCTGGATGCCGAGGCCGGGACTTTTCGACGCCGCCATGCGGCCGTTCACGCGCTGCGGCGCACCGTCGGCGGTGCTCACCGTGACGTAGCTGTTGAAGTCCGTGGTGCTGAACAGAAATTCCGTGGGTGTGCTGTGCGCGAGATGCGCGATGGCGGCGGTGGCGATGTCGCCGCCCCAGGAATCTTCCAGCGTCATCGCGATGCCCATGCTCACGCAGAGGTCGCGGGCCTGTTTGATTTTGGTGAGGCCACCGAGCTTGCTGATCTTCAAGTTCACCACGTCCATCGCCAGATCACTCTTGGCGCGGAGCAGGATGCCGAGGTCGTCGATGTTTTCATCCAGCACGAACGGATGCGGAATCTGGCGGCGGACAGCGAGGCATTCCTCGTAGGTCAGGCACGGCTGCTCGATGTAAACGTCCACGTCGCGCACGGCCTTGGCGATGCGCACGGCTTCGTGCTGCACCCAGCCGGTGTTGGCGTCGGCGACGAGACGATCGCCGGGCTGGAGCTTCGCGGCGACCGCGAAGATGCGCGCGATGTCCACGTCGGGATCGCCGCCGACCTTGAGTTGGAATCGGCGATAACCTTCCGCGCGATAGCCCGCGACCTTTGCGGCCATCTGCTCCGGCGATTCCTGCGAGATGGCGCGATACAGATGCACGTCCTCGCCGTAACGACCGCCGAGCAATTCACACACAGGCATTCCCGTCGCCTGGCCGAGGATATCCCAGCACGCGATGTCGATGCCGCTCTTCACGTAGGGATGTCCCTTGAGCGCCGCGTCCATCGTGCGATTGAGCTTCACGAGTTGGCGCGGATCTTCGCCGAGCAAGTGCGGCCCGAGTTCGCGGAGTCCAGCGCGCACGCCCTCGGCATACGCGGGCAGGTAAAACGGCCCCAGCGGACACACCTCACCGTAGCCGATGAGTCCGGTGTCCGTCTCGACGCCGACAATCGTGCTGTCGAAAACGGTGATCGACTTGCCGCCCGACCATTTGTAAGTCGTCTCGTGCAGCGGCAGTTCAACGCGATGGGCGAAGATGCGGGTGATTTTCATGGTCATTGATTTGGGGTGATGGGGTTCAATTGGCCGGTCCCCAGATTTTGACGAGCATTTCGTGCAGCGCCGGGTCGTGCTCCTTCAGTTCCGCGCGGACGAACGGGTAGAAATCATTCCGATAGAGGAATGCCTCCGTGCCTTCGGCGAAATACTCCTTGTGGTCGGTCAATCCGTAGTGCTTCACGCGCCGGCCGGTGTAGAGCAGCACGTTGGTGTAAGAGCCGGCGTCGCGGGCTTGCTGGAAGGCGGCAAGGATGTCCGGGTGCTCGAAGCTCAGAACCTGATCGTGATAACCGTGCGCCAGCTCGTGCAGCACCACCGCCGGATGCTTGAGCATCTGGCCACGGGAAAGAAGCTCGCGGGCCTGCGTGATATGAACCTTGCGCGTCAGGCGCGGGTCGTGACCGTTCGCGACGAGCCAGCCCTTGCCCGGATGATACTGCATGGCCTTCAGTTTTGGGTGGTCGTGCTCGATCCAGATTTCGATGGTCTGCACTTTGGCCAACGGTCCGGCGGGCACGAGGATTTTGATGCGCTGCAAATGATTGGCCAGCATGGTCAGCGCCTGCGCGCCTTCCTCGCGATGCTCGCCGTCAATCAACGCCGGCTCGACGTGGACCTTCCAGCCTTCGATGTCACGCATCACCGGGTCGAAGCGGACGCCGGGCGGAGCGAGAAGTTTCTTCATTCCCTGGCCCAACGCATCGCCAACGAGGAAATACGTCTCCGCATTGCCAAACTCATGGTGACCGTGGCCGGGGTTCGGTGAGTCTTCAGCCTTGCGGACAAAGTCGTGCGTGGGAACGAACACGACGTTGCCGGCGAACTCCGGTCGTGCCGCCGCCGCAGCCTGGGCTTGGCGCAGCTTTGTCCACTCGGCAGGCGCTTCCACCCACGGCCCCGTTAGTTCACCGATGACGATCGGGAGCTTTGGCGCGTTGAGTTCCTTGCGCACGTCCTTGATCAGGTTCACCAGGTTCGTCTCGTATTCCGGCACGGCGGTCTTCGGATTCACGCCGTCGTTCCAGCCGTGATACCAGACGAAGCCCGCGAATTCGTAGCCACCACCGTGGTAGCCAGGAAATTCTGTTTTCAAATTCGCGAGCGCCTCACGCACTTGCGCGATCATTAGCGTGAAATACTTTCCCACTTCGCCGCCGGAACTTGGTGGACGAAAATCCTGGTAGAGACTTTTGCCACCCCACGCGGTCTTGATGAGCAACACTTGATTCTCGAAGTGGTCTCCGATGATGTGCCCGAATTGCAGCTCCGGGCCGAAGTGATGCCGGTCGCCATAGACCGAGAAGCCGAAGCTCAGCGGCCCGGCCAGCAGCGGCCCGCGCTCGCGCTGGTAGCGCACCCACACGTCATCGCGCACCGTCCACTTTCCTTGGGCGTCCTTGAGATGCTTGAGCATCGGCGCCTTGGCCGGATCGCGCATCAACATCGCCAGCGTGCCCCGGCCTTCGTTGTAATCCTTGCCTTCCAGGTCCACGACCGCCTGTCCCTCCATGTTCGACTGCCCGGCGAGGATGAAGACCTTGAGCGGCTTGGCGTGAAGCTGGGCTGCGACGACGAGGCCCAGGCTAAAGAGGATGAGACGCGCGAAGCACCGGGCCGAGGCGGACAACCGGCTTGTTGCAATGGGCCGCCGGGTGGTTTTCATCCGGTGAATCTATCGTGTCACTTCGTCCGCCGTCTTGGACTAAAATCTCGTCTCGAAGTGAAAACACGCACAACCAAGCACTCCATCACAACGGTGCCAAAAGCCCCGCCCCGGTGGACGCCTCGTTGCTGGAAAAACTTTCAATCAAGCACCGGACGTCGGACGGGCCTTTCGTGAAGAGGCTGTTCCTCCTTCGCCAAAGCTTCGGCGGACAGGCGCGTTGCGGATCGGTGTTGGCGCAAAGGCGGAAGAGGACTTCGCTGGTGTTGTGAACGTTCACGTCGACGTGTTTGACGCCGCGACCTGGAGCGCCTTGTCGGGCGCTTCACTCCACCCGCACCAGTCCGCGCTGGATGGCGTTGACGACGGCTTCCGTGCGGTCGGCGACGCCGAGCTTGGCGAAGATGGCGCGCAGGTGCGCCTTCGTGCCGTCGATGGTGAAGCCGAGCACGCCGGCGATTTCCTTGTTCGTCAAACCTTTGGCGAGGAGTTCGAGCACCTCAATCTGGCGCGGTGAAAGCGGGGCTTCCTGCGTGTGCTCGCGCAGGCGGCGCGCGATGTCCGCGGGCAGCCACGGTTCGCCGCGATGGACAGCGAGCAGCGCGGTGATGAGGTCGTCCTGACTGGAATCCTTGAGCAGGTAGCCGCTGGCTCCGGCGTCCAGCGCACGGCGAATGTCTTCCTCCGCGTCGTAGGTGGTGAGCATCAGCAGACGCGCGGCGGGCGACTCGGCGCGGATGCGGCGCACGGCTTCGATGCCGTCCAGCTTTGGCATCCGCACGTCCATGAGCGTGACGTCCGGATGGTGCTCGCGGTGCGCGGCGACCGCCGCGTGGCCATCGGCGGCTTCGGCGACGATGGCGAAGCGAGGGTCGAATTTTAGGACAGCGGCCAGACCCATGCGCACAACGAGATGGTCGTCGGCGAGCAGCAGGCGGATGGGCGCGGCGGGTTTCATGGCAGTGGAGCGGTGAGCGAAATGATGGTGCCGGCGGCGGTGCTTTCGAGAGCGAGAGAGCCACTGATTTTGGCCGCGCGGCGTTTCATGCCGTCGAGACCGAAGTGACCGGTGTCGGGTCCGGCGGAGCGGGCGGGGTCGAAGCCCCGGCCATTGTCGTGAATGCTGAGGCGAAGTTGTGCGGGCAGGAAGGTGAGCGTCACGGAAAGTGCGGCGGCGTCGCTGTGGCGAAGTGAGTTGGTGAGGGCTTCCTGCGTGATGCGAGAGGCGTGGTGCGCGAGCGTGGGCGGCACGGCGCGCGGTTCACCCTCGAGGGTGAACGCAACGGGTTTGCCGCCACCCGTCTGAGTGCTGGCGGCGATGTCCCGCAGTGCGGCGGGCAGGTCGGCCAACGCTTCGCTGTCCACCCGCAGATCCCAGACGGCGGCGCGCAGTTCGTCGCGGCTGTGGTCGAGCAATTGTCGCGCGGTGTCCAGGTGCGGACGGGCTTCGGGCGGTGCTTGCGTGAGCGCCAGTCCGGCGGCGCGGAGCTGGAGCGCGGCCCCGGTCAGGCTTTGCTGCACGGTGTCGTGCAACTCGGCGGCGAGACGGCCACGCTCGGTGAGCACGGCGTCGAATTCGTCCGCCTCCTCCCGGCGTGAGCGAACTTCACGGGCGAGTTGCGCGGTGCGTTTCTCTACGCGGCGGCGGAGGAAAAATCCCCACAGCAGGGCCAGCAACAAAGCGCCTCCGCCGAGGCCGAGCAGCCAGCGCAGGCGACGTTCGTTAAGCCACGGGCCGGATTGCAGCACCGTCACATCGCGCGTCTCCCGCAGGAGCAGGGCGAAGGCTTGCGGCCGTCCGCCGAGGCGGCGCTCTTCGCCAGGGCGCAGTTCGCAGACGCCGGTGAGCGCGAGTTCGCTGCCCGGTTCGAGGCTTTCTTCCCACGCGTGGACGTCATCGCGCGGCGCGACGGCGGTGAAATCCACTTCGCCGCTGCGGAGAAATAGTTGCGTCAAACCGCCCTCGCGCTGCACGGCGCGGAGCCGGCCGGTCACGCGCACCAGGCGCTGGTCGCAGTCCGCGAGTGGTTTGCTTTGGAGAATTTCCCCGGCTGTGAGCGACACTGGCTCCACCGCGCCGCGCTGCGCCACCACGCGCACGAGCGCATCTTGCAGGCCCGCCGTGTAGCCGTTGAGGCCGGGAAATCCGACGGCTTCGACTTCGTCACCGAGGTTCCATTGCGGCGGCGAGATCACATTCACCCGCACGCCGGACGTGCCGTCTTGCAGCACCAGTCCCTCGCCAGCGCGCCACCATGTGACGACACCGCGGAGCCGGACGCGCTGCGCGTCCAGTCCCTCCGGGCGATAGCGCATGAGTGTGTCGGGTGCGACGAGCGGCGCGGTGAAAGGGTCCGCCAGGGCGGGGCGCGTCACTTGAATGTCTTCCCCGCGGTTCACCAACAGCCGCACGTTCAAGAGCTGACGCCGCTGATTGGGCCACGCGAGGCACACGCCGCGCAACGTGACGGACGCATCGACCAGCCGGGCCGCATCTTCAGTGGAAAAATGCAGCACCCACGCATCGAACTGTCCCGCCGCCGTGGCGACGCGCAGGATGAGCCGGGGCGGCTGAAGCGAGTCATCGCGCACCGCGCTGCGCACCACGCCGCGGACCTCGACATAGCGGCCGTCGAACTGCCCCGAGCGCAAGTTGTCCGAGCTCGCCGCCGCCGCCAGCGGCAGCGGACCTGTTCCCACGTGCCGAACCCGGCGGGCCTGCACGCGCGGGGCAAAGCTCTCGGCGATGGCCGTTCCCTCTACCTCCACCACATCGCCGGGCTGCCAGGCGTGCCCGGCCTGCAACGCCTTCCCGCCGATGAAAATGCCGGCCGTCTCATCCTGCACGATGAGGTCGTCGGAGCCCGCGCTCTTGTAATAGGTGACCACCCCGCGCAGCCGCACCGGCGGCATTTTGGCCAACCGCTCCGGCGACAACGCCAGCACGTCCGCCACGTTGGTGAACGTCTGGGCCGAGATCAGGCCCGCGCTACTCAAGAGCAGCGCGACCGCCAGCGACATGGACCATTTCGTCACGCGCGCAGACTGGCATCGTTGGGGCGGAATGCCAATCCGTCGTCGCGGCCACCTACTACCCGTTCGGGTATGTGAGGCAGGCCGTGAATGCGGGTGTTATTTGATGTGATCGAATTTCGCGGAAACACATATGAACAACACCCAACTACGAACTCGCCTACCGGATGCAAACCGCCGCGCCCGACCTCATCGACCTCGTCGGCGAGTCCGCCGCGACGAAGGAACGTATGCCGTGGACAAGGAGCCGACGGCAAAGTTTGGCCGCATGTGCCTGCTCGCGCGCCGCATGTCCGAGCGCGGCGTGCGCTTCATCCAACTCTTCAACAACGACTGGGACGGCCACGCCGAATGCGCGGCGAATCATCAGGCCAACGCCGCCCGCACCGACCAACCCATCGCCGCACTGCTTGCCGATTTGCAACTGCGCGGCCTGCTCGAAAGCACGCTCGTCGTGTGGGCCGGGGAGTTTGGCCGCACGCCCGTGATGCAGGGCGCGAATGGCCGCGACCACAGCCCCTACGGCTTCAGCGTGTGGCTGGCCGGCGGCGGCGTGCGCGGCGGACAAACCATCGGCGCAACTGATGAACTCGGCTTCCGCGCCGGGGAAAGCAAAGTCCACGTCCACGATCTCCACGCCACGATGCTCGCCGCCCTCGGCTTCGACCACGAAAAGCTCACCTACCACTTCGAAGGTCGCGCCCGGCGGCTCACGGATGTGTTTGGAAATGTCGTGAAGCAGGTGCTGGCATGAGCGTCCGACCGATGGTGGCAACAGTTGAGCAAAAAACTTTGAAGACAGAACAGGGCCGAGAACAACCAGACGTGGGGCAAAGGCCGCGCGCAGTTGGGCCGCAGATGTCCCGCCCGGTCAGCAAGCGACCCTTCACTTTCACCGTAACCGCGCCCGCGCCCGGCACGCACATTTTCCAGTGGCGACCGACTCAAGAAAAGTCGCGTGGTTCGGTGATTCACGCCGACAGTCGCGGTGACGGTCACGAGATAGAATAGTTTTAATCTTCATCGCATTATGAAACTCACCCACCGCATCGGCGCACTCGCGCTGCTCCTCACTTCGCTCCCGAGTCTGGCGGCGGCGGAAATGCCGCGCGCGGTGTTCGAGCAGCACTGCTTTGACTGCCACGACGCGACGGAGAAGAAGGGCGGGCTCGACCTCGACGCACTGAAAACGAACTTCGCGGATGCGGAGAATTTCGCGCGGTGGGTGAAGGTGCATGACGTCATCGAATCCGGCGAGATGCCGCCGAAGAAGAAGGAGCGTCCGCCCGCTTCGGAGAAAGTGGCGGCGGTGAAGTGGCTGAGGGATTCGCTCATCGCGGCGGAGCAAAAAAAACTCGCGGGCGAGCCGCGCACGCGCATTCGGCGGCTCACGCGCAGCGAGTATGAGAACACGATGCGCGACCTTTTCGACATGCCGGGCCTCGCGCTCGCGGGCGAACTGCCGCCGGACGGCTCGGCGCATGGTTTCGACAACAACAGCGACGCGCTCGACATCTCGCACGTCAACGTCGCGAAATATGTGGAGGCGGCGGACAAGACGCTCGACCTCGCCATCGCCACGCAGCCGCAAGCGCCGACGGTGCGCACGCAGCGGCTCTCGCTCGCGCAGCCGGGCGGCTTCGTCTCGCACGTCTTGATGAACGGCGATGGCGTGCTGCTACGCGACCTGAAGCCGGACCCGGAGTCTCCGCCTGCGGGCGAGGCGAAGCACCTTGACCAAGGTGCCCACGAGCGCATGGGAACCTTCGCATCGAAATCCCCGTCATCGGACTCGATTGCCAGGCGTGTGCCCTCGGGACCTACGAGGCGATTTACAAAATCGACGGCGTCGCCGCCGCGACGGTGGACTATCAGGAAGGGCGAGTCACCGCGCTCATCGACTCCAGCAAGACTACCCAATCCGCGCTGGAAGACGCGTTGAAGAAGCGCGACGTGCAATTGAAGACACCAAAAACTCCATGAACATCTCACTCAACCGACATCTCTCCCGCCGCACCTTTCTGCGCGGCGCAGGCATCATGCTCGCCCTGCCGTTTCTCGATGCGATGCGGCCCGTGTTTGGCGCTGCCGCCGCGGTGGCGAAGCCGCGCCGCATGGTCTGCATCCAGACGAACATGGGCATCATGCCGCAGTTTTTTTTCCCGGAAAAAGCAGGCGCGGATTACGCGGCGACGCCGTATCTCGAACGGCTCGCGGCGCATCGCGGGCAGCTTACGGTGCTCAGCGGCGTGAGCCATCCGGGGGTCGCGGGCGGGCACGTCGCGGAGAAATGTTTCATCACCGGCACGCCGCATCCCGACCGCGGCGGGTTTCGGAACGGGGTATCGCTCGACCAGTTTGCGGCGGAGCAAATCGGCAATCGCACGCGCTACCCGTCGCTCGTGCTGGCGATGAGCAACGAAGGCTCCACGCTCAGCTACACGCGGAGCGGCGCGCCGATTCCGTCCGAACGTAGCCCGAAGAAGCTGTTTCAAAAGCTGTTCGCGCAGGGCAAGCCGGAGGAAGTCGAGGCGAACGTCGAGGCGCTGCGACAGGGGCGCTCGATGCTCGATTTCGTCGGTGAACAATCGAAGCGGCTGAACCGGACGCTTTCCAAAAGCGACCAAGCGCGCGTGGACGAATACTTCACCTCGGTGCGCGAGCTGGAGCAGCGGCTGCACAGCTCGGAGGAATGGGAGCACAAGCCCAAGCCCGTCGTCGCCGCGCAGGCGCCGGACGACATCGAAGACGGGCGCGAGTTCGTCGCGAAGACGCGGCTGATGTTCGACGTGATGAAGCTCGCGCTGGAGACGGACTCGACGCGCATCATCTCACTGTTTGTGGACACGACGGTGATTCACCCAATCACCCACCACGGCAACCGGCCCGAAGTCGTCGCCGACCTGCGCGCGAAGGAGGAGGCGCAGTTCGACGCGCTCGCGGCATTTCTTTCCGCGCTCGCGGCGACGCGCGAGGAAGGCGAGACGCTGCTCGACCGCACGATGGTCCTCTACGGCACGCCGATGGGCAGCGCGAATTCGCACAGCAACGTGAACCTGCCGGTGCTGCTCGCCGGCGGCGGTTTCAAGCACGGCCAGCACCTCGCCTTCGACAAGGACAACAACTATCCGCTGGCGAATCTCTACGTCTCGATGCTCCAGCGGCTCGGCCTCGAGACCAATGAGTTTTCCACCGGCAAGGCAACGATGAAGGGCTTGGAGTTGATCTGATGCGCCTTCTCATGATTTCACGATGCCTGCTGACCGACATCGCGGCCCAGTTGGGCACGAAGTTGAAATGGAACCCGCAGACGGAACAATTTATCGGCAACGACGCGGCCAACGCCATGCTCACCCGCATCTCCCACAACGGCTGGACCCTTTAATATGCACCCGGCCCCTTTCCTGACCAAACCCACGACCTTATGAAACCCCTGAATATTATCCTATCATCGGCCTTCACGCTTTTCCTCGACGCTACCGTCGTCAGGGCAGCCGAAGTGGCCGCTCTTCCAGCCGCCGTGTCTGTCGAAACCGCCAAGCCCATCTGGCACCGCCTGACGGTTACGAACTCCTGGTTCGCCAATTCCCATGCCGACGCGAGGTTCATGCCCCAAGGCATTGAGGGCATGTATGTCACGCCGGACGGCACCACCTACACCAATATCCGCTGGGAGGAAGGCGGCGGGAATGTGGCCACAATAAAGGCGGACGGCACGGTCCAAGCGCGGCCTGCGGTGCCGGGTTATCATGGCTGGGGACATAGCGGAGGCCGGGCGGTAACCGCCAATTCCAAGTATGTCTTCATTTCTCAGCAGTATAACAATGAGGGCGGAAGTCTAAAAAATACCAATAACTGGCCTCCCGCAGGGAAGGACTGGTATGGCATCAGTCGCCGGTCCCGGTCCAGTATCGGCGGCGGCCCCGCGTTTGTCGGCGGCATGGGAGGTAAGGACAGCCCGGCTGGCTGCTTCCTGCCTGTCCACGAGGTGGAAACGTCTCGCAAGGAGTCTGGCGTCCACCTCCGTAGTCTGTGTGCCAGCGAGGATGAACTCTTTGTATCCTGTCCGTTGGATAACAAGATCCGGGTTTATGACGCAGAGCAAATGACGCTCAAACGAACTTGGGAAGTCGCGGATGCGTGGCAGATCGCGCTCGATGGCGAAGGTGCGCTCTGGGTCGCCATCGGCGAGGACGCGACCGAATTGCGACGCTACGATGCCCAGGGAAAAGCGTTGCCCCAATCCATCACGCTGCCAGCAGGCAGTCGTCTGGGCAGTTTCTGCATTGACGCTGCGGGCCGCCTGCTGATCGGCGACGTGGGCCGGAACGAATGTGTGCTCATTTACAAAGACGTCACCTCGCAGCCGAAGTTGGACGGAACCTTCGGCGTCAAGGGCGGTATCTACTCTGGCACGCCCGGAGCCATCGCTCCCCTGAAGCTCCATCAGGTGCGCGGTATCGGCGTGGATGCGGCCGGTGCCATCTACATTGCCAACACCCAGTATCGGGCGATCGGTCCCGGCGTGTGGCTCGAGAAATACTCGCCCGCCGGGGAGCTTCAGTGGCGGCGACACTGTGTTGTCTTCACCGACAGTGGGGCGGTGGATCCATCGTCCGACGGAAAGTCTATCTACGGGATGACCGAGCGTTACGACGTGGACTTAGGGAAACCTCCGGGACAGGAAGCGACGCTGGCGGCCTACACCGCGAACTTTTACAAATACCCCCACGATCCCCGCTTCGTGCAATACGACAACTCGGGCGTTTACGTCCGGCGGCTCGACAACCAGACGTTCGTTGTCACCACGGGCATGGGCTCGGGCCAGTCGCCGTTCTGCATCTACCGGTTGAACGCCACCACGGATGGTGAGGTGATGATTCCCTGCGTGGTTTGGTCCAGCTCTACGAAATACCCTCATGCTCCCAAGGGCCATTGGATGTGGCGGGATCTGAACGGCGATGGCCAATTCGACGCCGACGAATATGTGCCGACCAAAGTCCACGACGCTTACGGCGGGAACAGCGCCTTCATGGACACGCGCGGCGACATCTGGATGACCTGCTGGGGACCGCTGCGCAAAATTGACTATCGCGGACTGGATCGTCATGGCGTGCCGATCTACGACGGGGCCTTCACGACGATCCCGGCCCCGCAGCCGTTCCAGGCCGTGCGGCGTGTCCGTTACGACCCGGAGCAGGACGTGATGTACCTGGCGGGGACCATTAGCGGCGAGAAAACTCACCACTGGAAATCCATGGGCAATCACCTCTGCCGCTACGACGGGTGGAGCAAGGGGAACCGAAAGGCGACCTGGCAGGTGGTCTGCACTTTCCAAAAGGGAAGCTCGTGCGAGCCGATTTCCTTCGACGTGGCAGGCGACTACGCGTTTGTGGCGGTCGCGGAGCGCGGCAAGGTCGGCGACCAGGAAATCACGCGGGGACACATCGATGTTTACGCGAACAAGACCGGTGTTTCGACCGGCTATATTGAGCCTCCCGGCGACTGGGGCGTGGGCTGGATGGACGCGTGCGAATGCCTCAGCGTGCATCGCCGAAAGAATGGCGAATACCTGATCATCGAAGAGGACGACGGGCGCAGCAAGAACCTCATGTATCGATGGAATCCCGGCGCTTCGCCGTCCAGCCGCTAGCACCTGACCTTTTTTATGACCGCGAAAAAATCGAATTCCTCATCCATGAAATGCCATCTCCTGATGGGCAGAGCCATCATGGCGCTTCTACTCACCAGCATGGGGGCCACCGTGTTCGCAGCGGCCGCCTTGCCGATCCCACCGATTGCGCCGGTGAACATCATCTTCGACACCGACATGGGTGGGGATTGCGATGATGTCGGCGCGCTCTTCATTCTGCACGGTGCGTTAAAGTAAAGGGGTCATTAAAGGGGTCATAAAGGGGTCAGTTCTTGATAATGTGCGCCGTAAAGGGGTCAGTTCTTGATAATGATACATGAGGCGGTGGTGGGAGGCTCAACCATGCCTGCGCCGCGCCAAATACCGGAGGAAGTCCCGCGAGGAGTAGCCCTTATCAAGAACTGACCCCTTTCCGGTCCTGCTCGGCCAGGGCAAATATCGTTTTGAGGCGCTGGCCAAGGTGGCGGGCGTCGAGTCGTTATCCAATACCAACAAGGGCGCGGGAGCCGGCATTCGCGATTCCAAACCCCGCCAGCCGCGCAGCAAC
>Ga0163150_10000325_pt1 | contig 89848 bp, 72 predicted proteins | sample OliLakLV19P2IB_FD_148628 | JGI IMG/M metagenome (GOLD analysis project Ga0163150, IMG submission 148628) | Freshwater microbial mat bacterial communities from Lake Vanda, McMurdo Dry Valleys, Antarctica - Oligotrophic Lake LV.19.P2.IB | ecosystem: Environmental > Aquatic > Freshwater > Lake >... | reverse complement strand
CTCGTCGGTCTACGTGGCCGCGGGAGTCGCGCTGGAGTTCCACAACCAGGGCCACAAGAAGAAAGCGCTCGCCAGCGCCGCCTGATCGTCCGGCCTGCTGCCTTGCCTGCGCTTGGGGGGGGGGGGCCGGATCCGCGGTCCTCTGCTAGACTTCGGCCGATCTCCGGGGCGGGGAACCGACCCGTGCGGACGGTTTTCTGAGCCGCCGCATCCCGATGGCCCCCTGCTGCGTAGAGTGGCCGGCCATTCGGGCCGCCACGGCCTTCCAGCACAGCTCATTCTTGCCGACCGTCCACGGAGGGATCCCCACCGCAATGAAGGGACTGCTGCTCACGGGACTGCTCACCGGACTACTGGCCGGATTGCTCTGCACGGATTTCGCCCACATCTCGGCCGCAACCGCGGCCGAACCCGCCGGTCCCGGATTCCAAGCGGCCCGGCTCCGCTATGGCGGTGGGGGCGATTGGTACTCCGCCCCGAGCGCGCTCCCCAACCTGGCGCGGGCGCTGCGGGAGCGCACTACCGTCGTCGTCGAGCGGCTCGAAGAGGCCCAGATCGCGATCTCTGATCCCGAGTTCTTCAGCTACCCCTACCTCTTCATCAATGGGCACGGGAACATCCGCTTCACCGACTCCGAGGTGGAGCGTCTCCGTCGGTACCTGCTCGCCGGTGGATTCCTCTTTGCCGATGACAACTACGGGATGGACGAGTCGTTCCGTCGCGAGATGGCCCGGGTCTTTCCCGATCGGAAGTTGACGCCGGTGCCTTTCGCGCACCCGATCTACCATTGCTTCTACGATCTCCCGAGTGGACCGCCCAAGGTGCACGAACATGATGGAAAGCCTTCGCAGGGTTTCGGGTACTTCGACGGGAGTCGATTGATGGTCTTCTACACCGTCGAAACCGACATCGGAAACGGACTCGAGGATCTCGGCACGCATGACGACTCGCCCGAGGTTCGCGAACAGGCGATGCGGATGGCCATCAACACGGTCGTCTATTCGTTGACTCACTGACCGAGCAGACCCCGAGACCCGAGCAGACACCGAGATCCGAGCAGACACACGATCCATGCAGACGCAGAGGAGTAGACCTATGCCCGCCCCATCCTCGATCGATCGCCTCCTCGGCCGCGGCTACGGAGAATTTCGTCGGCGTCGTTCGACCGAAGCAATGTTGCTGGCGGTCTCGATCGCGCTCCCGGTGATCGTCGCCGCGCTCGCGCTCGGGATGCTGCTCCGCTATCACCTGCTCGGCGGATGGGTCGGGCCGCTCCTGGTCGTCGCCGGAATCGGCGTCGCGGTCGCCGCCGGACTGCGCCACTGGCGGGCCGTGGGCTGGAGCTACGAGACGTACTTGCGCCACGTCGAAAAGGGGAGCGGGCTGACCCGCAACGAGGTGATCAACGCGCAGGAACTCTCTCGCCGTCTCCCGTCGATGGACGATCCGCTGACGCGAGGGCTGGCCGCGCAGGCCGTCGAACTGGGTGAAAGCAAAGTCTCGAGCCTGCCGTTCTCGGCGCTGGCCCGCTCTCGGTCGCTGAAGCAGCCGCTCATTCGGACCGCGGTCGCGTCGGTGGTTGCGACCCTGCTCTTGGTCGCGTCTCCCGATGCCTTCCGGAGTTCGGCGGCCCGGCTCCTCCGACCGGGCGTGCGCGAGACCCCACCCGCTCTCACGTTCCGCATCGAGCCGGGCAACGCCACGATCGATCGCGGACAAACCGTCCGCGTGCAGGCGGTCGTGCCGACGCAGCTCGAGGACGCCACGCTCGTCTATCGGGCCAACGGGGGCGCCTGGAAGTCGCTCCCGATGGGCTCGATCGCCGGCGGCGTTCAGGGCGAGTCGGAGTTCCGTTCATTCACCGCGGAGCTCGACCAGGTAGTCGAAGCCACGGAGTACGCCGTCTCGGCCGGCCGCCAGCGGAGTGAGCTCTATCGCCTGGACGTGGTCGATCCGCTGCGCGTGACCGGCTACGAGAAGCGAGTCGCTCCGCCGGCCTACACGCAGCTCGCTCCGAGCCAGGCGCTGGAGGCCGACGGGCATCTCGACGTGCTGGCTGGATCCCAGGTGAGTCTCGGACTGCAGACGACGCGACGCGACGCCGAAGGGCGGCTGATCTTTGCCGACGGCCGCTCGATCCCGCTCGAGACCAAGAGCGGGGAACGTCCGGCGGCCTCGTTCGTCGCGCGTGAATCGGGCGAGTACCGCGTCGAGTTGACCGGCCGGGCTGGAGAGGGGGGCGGCGCCGCGACCAACTGGACTTCGGACCCGTTCCGACTCGACGTGAGCCCCGATCGCTATCCCACGCTCACGCAGCTCTCGCCTCCCCCGAAGATGCAGCTCCCGCCCGAGATGTCGGTCGATCTGCGCGCCGAGTGCCTCGACGACTTCGGGATCACCCGGCTCGACTTGGTCTTCCAACGCAACGACGGCGCGCCGCAGACGCGGACGCTGGCGCGCTGGCAGCGGGAGCGCGAGGCGCGCGTCTCGGAGCCGTGGAACCTCGAAGAAGTGCTCATGACCCCGGGGGATCAGGTTCGCTATCACCTCGAGCTGACCGACAACGACGGCTTCTCCGGTCCGAAGACGACGCGCGGTCCCGAGTGCGAGATCGTCTTCCCGACGCTGGAGGAGATGTACGCCGCGCAAGCCGAGGATCGCGACGAACAGGTCGGCTCGGTGGCGAAGATGCTCGACGAGCAGAAGAAGCTGCGCGAGGAGTTGAAGAAGTCGGTCCAGGAGATGAAGGCCGACAAGAAGATGGGTTGGGAAGACCAGGAGCGGCTGCGCGAACTGGCCGAGCGCCAGGACAAGGTCTCCGAGCAGATCGACAAGCTGGCCGAGTCGCTCGACCAGAGCCTCTCGCGGATGGATCAGGCGAACATGTTCTCGCCCGAGATGGCGCAGAAGGTGCAGGAGATCGGGGACTTGGTCCGCGAGATCCAGAGTCCCGCCTTCAAGGAACAGATGGAGCGCCTGCGCGACGCCATGCAGAAGCTCGATCGCCGCGCGATGGAACAGGCGCTGGAGAAGCTGCAGCTCAGCCAGGAGGAACTGGAGAAGAGCCTCGACCGGACGCTGGAGATGCTGAAGCAGGTCTTGGCCGAGGAGAAGCTCGACGCACTCGTGCAGCAGGCGGAGCAACTCGCCCAGGAGCAGAAGGAGCTGAACGAGCAGTTGGGCGGCGAGCCGCCGAAGTCCGACCAGCCGCAGGGTGGCGAGAAGTCCGACAGTGAGAAGTCCGACAGTGAGAAGTCGGACAGCGAGAAGTCCGCGGGCGAGAAGAAGGACGCCGCCGAGAAGCCTCTCACGCCGGAGCAGTCGAAGGAGTTGGCGGAGAAGCAGGCGCAGTTGGCGGAAGAGCTGCGCAAGCTGCAGGAGCAACTCGACCAGCTCCGCAAGGAGAACGAGAAGCAGCTCGGCCAGATGAACCAGCAGATGGAAGAGAAGAAGTCGAGCGAGCAGCTCCAGTCGGCGCAGAAGAACATGGAGTCGGCGCAGCAGCAGATGGGCCAGTGCAACAAGCCCGAGAGTCTCAAGTTCGGGCGCCAGGCCGAGAAGGAGCTGCAGGAGTTCGCCGAGCAGATGCGCGCTGCGCAACAGCAGGCCCAGCAGCAGCAACAGGAAGAGATCACGAAGCGGCTCTTCGCGCTCTCCGGCCAGCTCGTGACCATGAGCAAGAGCCAGGAGGCGCTCCTGCAAGAGGCCCCGAGTCAGCCGACACGCGACTTGGCGGTCGAGCAGGCTCGCCTGACCGACAGCGCGAAGCGGACGATGGACCAATTGGCGGAAGTCGCTCGGATGGTTCGTCTGCTCTCTCACGATGCGTCTCGCGAGATGGCGAACGTCGTCCGCGAGTTGGAGGCAGCCACCAGTTCCTTCGAGGGGGGTGACCGGGGTGAAGCGATGGGGCAGGGCCGTTCGTCCGCCACGTCGATGAACAAGACGGTCCTCGCACTGCTCGAGACCAACAACAAGATGTGCCAGATGCAGTCGGCCTCGGGCAGTTGCTCGAATCCGATGCAATCGATGCGCGGCCTCTCCAGTCAGCAGCAGCAGCTGAATCAGGAAGGGCAGGACATGATGAGCGGGCAGGGCCAGGGGCAAGGTCGCCTCTCCCCTTCCGGCTCACAGAGCGAGCAGCTCGCTCAGATGGCGGCGCGTCAGCAGATGATCCGCCAGGGGCTGCAAGAGGTCGAAGGGGCGCTCGGTCAGGACTCCGGCGTCCTCGGGCGTCTCGATGACATGGGCAAGGAGATGGAGGAGATCGCCGCCGAGATGAAGGAACGCGGCCTCGACCAGCGTCTCCTGGAGCGGCAACAGAAGATCCTCTCGCGTCTCCTCACCGCGCAACGATCGCTGCGGAAGGAAGACACGAAGGAGGAGCGGATCTCCCGCCGCGGCGAGAACCCGCTCGATCGCGAGAGCCCGGCCGAAGCCGAACTCGGACCGACGGCGCTCGATCGGCTGCGCCGCGGGATCTTGCGCGGGAGCCAGGATCCGGTGCCGGCCGAGTTCAAGCGACTGGTCGATGACTACTTCCGCAGTCTCGCGGAGAAGCCGTGACGCGCCTTCGCTCCCTCGCGGGACCCCTCCTCCTCACGTCGCTCGTCGCGCTCGCGCCCGCGCTCGCGCAACCGAAGGCCGCGCCGAAGCAGCGCCCGACCCCGGCGACCGAGACCGAGCCGAAGGATCGTGGGCTGGCGGAAGTGCGCGGACTCCTCCGGTTGGGGAAATCGGACGAGGCGCTGACGAAGCTGCGGGAGATGAACGAAGCGACCCCTGGCGATCCGAAGGTCACGCTCCTCTTGGGTCGCCAGCTCGCGGAGATGGACAAGCCGGACGAGGCGGTCGCGCTGTACCGCAAGGCAATTGATCGGCAAGCAACCGATCGCCAAGCAACCGATCGGCAGGCAACCGACGCACAGGCGAAGACTCCTGACCCCAGTGCGGCCGACCCGACCTGGGCGAAGGCGAACGGCGTGACCGGCGGCGCCGCCTCCGAACTGGCGCCGATCTTCATCGATTTGCAGCGACTGCACCGCGAGATGGGCGAATGGGATTTGGCTCTGGCCGTCTGTCTGGAGTATCAGACTCGCTTCGGTGACAAATCCCGCGGCCGCGCCACCGGTTGGGTGTCGGAAGAGGTCGAGTCGCTCATCCGAAGTGACCGGCTCGGCCCGAAGGCGGTCGAGACGATCGGGCGCGCGGTCGAGGAGTCGCCGAAGGATGAAGGACTCGCGCGCCTCTGGATCCAGGCCCTCTACCACACCGATCGTTCGGTCGAGGCGCTGGAGGCGGCCGGCGGACTCGACGCGCGCCTCGAGGCGCACGGCGCCGTCTTGATGGAACAAGCCGCGATGGCCATCGAGGAGAACTCGTTCGAACATGCGATCGCCGCGATCGATCTGGCGCTGGCGGCCGACCCGAAGGCGTCGCTGAAGGCCGACGCGCTCCATCAGAAGGCGCGCTCGCTGCGGAAGCTGCGCAGATTGGACGAGAGCCTGCTGGCGTACGACGCCCTCCTGGCCGAGAGCCGGACGTCGCGGCTCGGACGAGCCGCCGGCTTGGAGAAGGCGCAGATCCTCGCGCAGGAACTCAATCGCAAGGAAGACGCGTTGGTCGCCTATCGCGAACTCCTGGCCGCGCTCGGATCGAAACCCAAGGGGGACGATCGTGAGGTGGCCGGCGAGGTCCAGCTCGCGATGGCGGAGTGCGCGCTGGCGCTCGGTCGCCCCGAAGAAGCGGGTGCGATCTACGCTGCACTGGCCGACAGCGCCGCCGGTTCGCCCGGGCGCGCTCGCGCCCTCTTCGAGTCGGCCGAGATGCTCTTCTTCCAGGGCAAGATGAAGGAAGCCGAGACGACCTACTACCAGTTGACGGACGACTATCCCCAAGACGCCTTCGTCAACGACGCGTTGGAGCGGATCCTCGTCATCGGGGAGAACGCGGACCAGGGCGGCGCCCCGCTCGCGGCTCTCTCGCAAGCGGTCTATCAACGGCGCCTCGGCCGGGCCGATCGCGCGCTGCAACTCGTGAGCGATGCGATCAACGCGCACCCGGGTTCGCGCGCGCAGGACGACCTGCGCTTCCTCCGGGTGCGACTGCTCTTGGATCTCCAGCAAGAGGAACCCGCGCAGTTGGCCGCGGACGCGCTGGCCACCGGCTTCCGCGACAGCCCGCTGGCCAGCCGTGGATTGGTCGAAGTCGCCCAGCGTCTCGCGCAGCGTCCGGAGGGACGCCGGATGGCCGAGAAACTGTACGAACGGGTCTTGCTCCAATTCCCCGAGTGCATCGAAGGATCGGCGGTCCGCGCCGCGCTGCGCGACCTGAAGAGCAAGCTGCGCGAGAGTTCCGAGGCGCTCGCGCCGCGCTCCCCGAGCTGGAAATCGTCGACGCCCGCGGGGACCGTCTGATGCGCGGGTCGCCGTTCTCCCGTTGTCTCGTCGCCGCAAGTTGCGCGGCCGCTCTCCTTGTCGCGATTCCCGCCTCGGCCAAGCTGCTCATTCCGATGGATGCGAGCCAGACCGATCATCTCCGCGCCTACGGCGTTGCCTATCGCGCGCTCGCGCGCGGCGAGACGGTGGAGTGGCTGCTCAACTACCGCGGGGGATCGTTCTTCCTCGATGAGACCAGCGTCGGCGAGCAGGACTGTCTTCTCTCCGGCGTCACCTTCTCCCTGGCCGGCGCGGGCGAAGTCGGTCAGGCCTACTCCGAGATCGAAGGCGCCAACATGGAGCTGGTCCTGTTGGAGAAGGCGCCGAAGATGGCGGTCTACGCGCCGTCCTCGATGGAGCCGTGGGACGACGCGGTCACGCTGGCGCTGAACTACGCCGATATCCCGTTCGATCAGATCTACGACGAGGAGGTCCTCGGCGGGAAGCTCTCGCAATACGACTGGCTGCACCTGCACCACGAGGACTTCACCGGGCAGTACGGAAAGTTCTACTCCAGCTACCACAGCGCCCCTTGGTACCTGGAGCAACAAGCGCGTTCCGAACTCGCCGCCGAGACGGCGGGCTACACGACGGTCTGGCAGCACAAGCACGCGGTGGCGCGGCGTATCCGTGAGTACGTCGCGCAAGGCGGGTTCCTCTTCGCGATGTGTTCCGGGGCCGACAGCTACGAGATCGCGCTGGCGGCGGGTGAAGTCGACATCGTCGACGTTCCCTTCGACGGCGATCCTCCCGATCCCGGGGCCGCGGGGCGGATGGATTTCTCCCAGTGCCTGGCCTTCGAGAACTTCACCATCGACACGAATCCGATGGTCTACGAGTTCTCGGATCTCGACATGACGCAGCAGGCGGCCCTGCGCGGGCCCGACTCTGACTTCTTCACGCTCTTCGAGTTCTCCGCCAAGGAAGATCCCGTCCCGACGATGTTGACCCAGTGCCACGTCAATGTGCTCTCCGGCTTCATGGGACAGACGACGTCGTTCAAGAAGTCGCTGGTCAAGAAAGGCGCGCTCATCCTGGCCGAGACCGACGGGGCGGGCGAGGTGCGGTATCTCCATGGGAACTACGGTCAAGGAACGTTCACCTACTACGGCGGCCACGATCCCGAGGACTACCAACATCGAGTGGGGGATCCCCCGACCGAGCTGGAGCTCCACAAGAATTCGCCCGGGTATCGACTGATTCTGAACAACATCCTCTTTCCCGCGGCCGAGAAGAAGGAACGGAAGACCTGATGCCTCCAGTTCCGGCCGCGAATCCACGCGGCCGGGATTTGGGTTGACACCCTTCGCGCCAGACACGGACGATGCGCGATCGGTATGGGCTCGGGTCACGAGTCCAGGGCGGTGGGGAGGTGGCCGATGGATATCAAGTTCCCGGAATGCAAGAAGTGCCAGGACGGCGTCTTGATCCCGCTCTCCGACTACGGTCGTGACGGCGCCCCGATCGAGTTCAAGGCATGGGTCTGCACGAACCCGGCCTGCGGCTTCAATCTCCGCATCGACAACGGCGAGATCAGCTACGGGCGTTCGGTCATCCAGTCCTCGAAGTGATCCGCGCGGTCCTCTTCGATCTCGACAACACGCTGACCGACTTCATGCACATGAAGGAGGTCGCGATCCGAGCGGCCGTCCTCGGCATGGTCGAGATGGGCTTGCCGATGGCCGCCGACGAGGCGCAGCGCGAGATCTACCGCATCTACGAACAGCAGGGGATCGAGTACCAGCGCGTCTTCGATCAGTTCTTGGAGAAGACGACGGGCCGTGTGCCGCCCGAGATGCTTGCCGCCGGGATCATCCAGTACCGCCGTGCGCGTGACGCCGCCCTCACGCCGTATCGACATGTTCCGATGGTGCTGCTCGAACTGCTCCGTCGCGGGTTCCGGTTGGCGGTGGTCTCCGACGCGCCGGCCGTGCAAGCGTGGCAACGGCTCCACCAACTCGGATTCCAACATGTCTTCCAACCGGTCGTGACCTTCGACGACACCGGCGAGCGCAAGCCGAGCCCGCGTCCGTTCCGGCGAGCGCTGGAGCTGCTCGATCTGCCGGCCGCCGCCGTCCTCATGGTGGGAGACTGGCCCGAGCGCGACATGATCGGCGCCGCCGGAGTCGGTATGAAGACCGCCTTCGCTCGTTACGGCGACACCTTCGGCACGAACCTGTCGGGCGCCGACTTCGATCTCGACGATATCCAGCAACTCCTACCGATTCTCGAGCGGTTGAACGCGCCGCACGAGGCGAACTGATCGACTGATCGACTGACCGACTGACCGACTGACCGACTGACCGAGTCTTCTCGACCGGAGGCCGTCCCCTGGATCTCCTGAGCGCCGCGCAGGTGCGTGAACTGGACCACCGGACGATCTCCGAGCGCGGTGTGCGCGGCTCGGTCCTCATGACCCGCGCCGCCCGTGGAGTGCTCACCTCGATCCTCGCACGGCGCCCATGGTTCGGCGCCGGCCGAACCTGGATCGTCTGCGGCAGTGGGAACAACGGAGGGGACGGGCTCGTCCTCGCCGCGCTCCTGCGAGAGCGCGGACTCTGGCCGTGCGTGCTGCTCACTTCGCCCGCGGCGCAATTGCGCGGCGATGCGGCCTGGGCGCTCCGTTGGTCGCGCTCGCTCCAGGTGCAGATCGAAGAGTCGACCCCGACGCGTCTCCAGCGCGTGGTCCCGGGAGACCTGGTGGTCGATGCGCTCTTCGGGACCGGTCTGACTCGGCCGGTCGAAGGCGAGATGGCCGCGTGGATCGAGGCGATTTCCAGTGTGCCTGCCGACGTCGTCGCCGTGGATCTCCCGAGCGGCGCGAGCGCGGATCTTCCGCTCGGCGTGGGGGGACTCCCTTCGAGTTCGAACTCTCCCGGGCCGATCGTGCGCGCCGACTGGACCGTCACGTTCGCGGCGCTCAAAGTCGCGCTGCTCTTTGCGCCGGTGCGGGCGGCGGCCGGCGAGATCGACCTGGTCGACATCGGCATCCCGGCCGACATCGAGCTGGATACCGGCGCCGAAGCCCGACTGACGGATCCATCGGAGGCGGCGGCGCTCCTGCCGCGACGCGGCGGCGCGACACACAAGGGAGACTGGGGCAAGCTGATCCTGGTGGGTGGGTTTCCCGGCACGGTCGGGGCGATCGCGCTCGCGGCGCGCGCCGCTCTGCGCACCGGCGCCGGCCTGGTGCGCGCCGCGACGCCGCACTCGCTCGCGGCTTCGATCACCGCATTTGCGCCCGAGGCGATGACGCTCCCCTTACCGCAGGGCGAAGACGGACAGCTCCTCGCTCAGGGGGCCGAGCGCATCCTGGGCGGGTTCGGAGACTGGGACGCACTCTGCGTCGGCCCGGGGCTGGGTCGTCTGCCGGAGTCCGAGCGGTTGGTCATGAAGCTCCTCGGAGGATGGCGCGGCCCGATGCTGATCGACGCCGATGGGCTGAATGCTCTCGCCCGGTGGGGCGGCGACAGCTGGACGCCGCGCGCACGAGAAATTCGCGCCGCCGGTCGCCCCGGGGGCCTGGTGCTCACCCCTCATCTGGGGGAGTTTTCTCGCCTGAGCGGACGCCCGATCGCCGAACTGGCGCGCAATCCGATCGCGAGCGCCCGCGAGTGGGCTCAGCGGTGGGGGGTCACGCTCGTCTGCAAAGGGGCGCCCTCGGTCATCGCCGCTGCCGACGGTGAGGTCTGGGTCAATTCCACCGGGAACGCGGGGCTCGCCACCGGCGGATCGGGCGACGTCCTTTCGGGCATCGTGCTGGCGTTGCTCGGTCAGGGACTCGACGGTCCCGGCGCCGCGCGCCTCGGCTGCTATCTGCACGGACTGGCCGCCGACCTGGTCGTCATGGACGTCGATCGCGCCCAGCGCTCCCTCTTGCCGAGTGACGTGATCGAGGCGTTGCCCCGGGCGATCGCGCAGGTCGACTCGGGCGAGAGACCGCCGCGCTGGATCTGGCGCTCGATCCCTGACACGATGCGGCATCGATGAACACCTCCGTCACCCGATCGGGCGTCCGTCACGGCCGCCCGCCTTCGCCCAAGGTCGTCGCCCTCTTCCAAGAAATCGGTCGGCGGCTCGACGCCAAGGGGATGATCGCCGCCAACGACGGCAATCTCAGCCTGCGAGACGACGATGGCACCATCCTCGTCACCGCGACCGGCGCCCGGAAGGGACGGCTGCGTGACGACGAGGTCGTGCGGGTCGATGCCGCCGGCGCGTTGCTGCACGGCCTGCGACCACCCAGCTCCGAACTCTCGATGCACCTCGCGCTGCTCGGCGCCCGTCCCGATGTGCGTGCCGTCGTCCACGCGCACCCGGCCGTGGCGACCGGATTCGCCGTCGCGCGCCAGCCGATGGATGCCTGCGTCCTGCCGGAGATCGTGCTGACTCTAGGGGCCGTTCCGATCGCCGAGTACGGCACTCCGGGGACCGAAGAGCTCTCGCGGTCGCTGGTCCCGCTGGCCGCGCGCCACGACGTGATCCTCTTGGCCAATCACGGCGCCATTGCGCTCGGTCCCGACCTGGAGACGGCGTACGACCGGATGGAGCGGCTCGAGCACACCGCGCGCATCCTCTTGGTCGCGCACCTCCTGGGGCGGACGACGAGATTGGATGCGGCCGAGGTCACGCGGTTGCTCGCGACCGCGCCCTCCGGCGGTCCCGGAACGTCCGGGGTCTTGCCCTGCATCCCGGCGACCGAAGAAGGGAACGATCCGCCGAAGGTGGCCGCCGCGGGCGGTTGGTCGCACGCGCAGAGGGAAGAGCTGGTTGCATCGATCGTCGAGATCCTGAAGAATCGCGGGCTTTGATGCGGGGTAGCCCCAGCCCTGCATGATCGCCTGGAGGGAAGCCAGGGAAAGGAGCGCGGACATGGCCTACGGCATCAGCACAAGAGAGCAGCTTCTCCGATTCGTCGAGGAGAAGGACGTCCGGATCATCCATCTCTGGTTCACGGATATCCTGGGCATCCAGAAGTCGTTCGGAATCACGCCGCGCCAGTTGGAAGAGGCGATCGACGAAGGGCTCGGGTTCGACGGCTCGTCGGTCGAAGGCTTCGCGCGCATCTACGAGTCCGATCTGATCGCCAAGCCCGACCTCTCTACCTTCCAGCTCCTTCCTTGGAAGATCGACGGACAGAGCGCGGGTCGCATGATCTGCAACATCTTCCATCCGAACGGAACCCCGTATGAAGGGGACCCGCGCTACGTGCTCCGCCGCGCGCTGGAGAAGGCGACGGACGAGGGCTTCACGATGAACGTGGGACCCGAGATGGAGTACTTCTATCTCGCCTCGCCCGATGAGCCCGAACCGATCGATCGCGCCGGCTACTTCGATCTGATCGGCGACGATCTCGGCACCGAGCTGCGTCAGCGCACCATCCAAGCGCTCGAAGACATGGGGATCGAGGTCGAGGTGGGCCACTCCGAGGTGGCGCCCTCGCAACACGAGATCGACCTGCGGTACATGGAAGCGCTCTCCATGGCCGACTCCTGCATCACGTATCGCTACGTCGTGAAGCAGATCGCGCGCCAGCACGGCGTCTACGCGACCTTCATGCCGAAGCCGATCTTCGGACAGAACGGCAGCGGGATGCATGTGCATCAGTCGCTCTTCCGCGGAAAGAGCAACGCATTCTACGACCTGAACGGACGCAACCATCTCTCCGCGCTCGGCGAGTCGTACATGGCCGGGCTGTTGTATCACGCGCGCGGGATGGCGGCGGTCACCAACCAGTGGGTCAACTCCTACAAGCGACTCGTGCCGGGCTACGAGGCTCCGGTCTACCTCGCGTGGGGACAGCGCAATCGCTCCGCGCTCGTCCGCGTCCCGATGTACAAGCCGGGGAAGGAGATGGCCACGCGCATCGAGTTCCGCTCGCCCGACCCTGCCTGCAATCCGTATCTCGCCTTCGCGGTCATGTTGCAGGCGGGCCTCGACGGCGTGAAGAAGGGCATGAAGCTGGCCGACCCGGTGGAGGAGGACATCTACCACATGACCGAGGCGGAGCGGCTGGCCCGCGGCATCTTCACGCTGCCCGACTCGCTCAACGAGGCGATCAAGGAAGCGGAAAACTCGGAACTGGTGCGCATGGCGCTGGGTGAGCATGTCTTCACGAAGTTCATCGAGAACAAGAAGATCGAGTGGGACAACTTCCGCATCGCGGTCACTCAATACGAGATCACGAAATACTTGCCGATGCTCTAGTCCCGATCGGGACCGGATCCTGCGGAAGCAAGTGAGAGCTCGGGTCCGTCCCGGGCTCTCCCGTTACCGTTCCGATCGCCAGGGGGGCGCCTTGAGCCTAGGTCGACGTCTTCGCGCCGCGTCCTCGCGCGTGGTGGCGAGCTTTGCGCTCGGTCTCTTGGTCGCTGGGCTGCCGGCGATGAGCCTCGCGGCGCCCATCCTTCCCGCGGCGCTGGAGTCGATGCCGAGCGGCCTTGGGTTGTCCGCCGATCAAGAGGCCCGACTCCGAGAATTCTTCGCGGAGCTGCGGTCCGAGCGCCCCCGCGGATTCGACGCGAGTTTCGGCGGCGCCCCCAATTCGGCCCGGACGCGACGACGCTCTCCCTCCGACGCGCCGATCCCGGCGGCCGCCGCTGGTTTTCCTCCCACGCTGGTCCACCTCTGGCTGCGCGGTGTGTCCGAGATCTTGAGTCCGCGGCAACTGGCGTTGACGGCTGATTCACTCTCGGCGCGATCGGTGGAAACGCGGGTGGACCCGAACAACGGGCCGACCGATCGCTGGCCGCGCGAGGTCGGCCGCGCATTGCACGAACTCCAGGTTTCGCCGCCGCAGATCGAGCTCGCCCTGGACTGTCTGCTCGCTCATCAGCAGGTGGTGCGAGCCGCCGTGAGCGATGTCGTGGTCGGACGGCCGAGCTCCGACTCACGCGACCCACGTGACTCCCGGGCGGCGCGCAACGAGTGCCTGCGAACGGCCGGTCTGGATCTCTCCGCCCGCGAACTCCTCCGCACGGAGCGCGAGCGGGCGGAGACGCGGCTCGGGCGTCGCGTGTCGCTCGGGTCGAGACGGTCCGAGGAGCGCTCGGAACTCTTGGCGGAGCTGCTTGATCTGCCGGCCTCCGACGAGAGAGCCCTCCGCACCTCGCTCGAACAGCTCGCGCGACAGCGGGTGGAACTCTCGGTGGCATTGGCCAGCGGATCGCTGGACGTGCAGGAACTGCCTCTGGAAGAGGCGCGCCTGGACGTCTCCGAGGCCCGCACACTGCGGGTGGCGCTGGGGGATCCGCACGGGGACAGCGCCTCGGCCCTCTTGAAGATCTTGCAGGCCGCCGACCGCGGTCCGGATCTGGGGTCCTCTCCCGGTCCCTCGGGGGGATTTGCCGGTCCTCGCTGAGGCGGAGACGCTCGGCCCTCTCAAGTCGCCCCCCCCTTGCGGCCGATAAGGAGAGACGAGCGACGGTCGGGTGTCGCTCTCATCCCAGCCGAGCACCCATGACCTCTGTCCAACTCTTCCGCGTCCTGCGCCAGGCTCTCAGCGCGTGCCAGTTGTACCCCGTCGACAGCCCGGCGCGTGACGAGGCGACCGATCGCCTCTGGCAGGCGCTGGCGGCCCAGACCGCCCCGGAAGGGATCTCCTTCGCCTTCACCGAGGAAGGCGCCTACGTCGATGGTCAGCCGGTGGGGGAGCAGGAGGACGCGGGCGTCCCGATGGGGCGGCGGCTCTTCGAACTCGGGCTCGGCGAACTCAGATTTCTCCCGGGGATCGGTCGCTCCGAAGTGCGGCGCCTCCTCGATCTCCTCCACGGCGCCACGCAGGGTCTCTTCAATCCCGTCGACGAGGACCTCTCCATCCTGCTCTGGGAGAGCGAGCTCGCCCACGTCACCTACTGGCTCTATGGGGAAGAACGATGGTGGGAAGGGGATCTCGCTTCCGATCCGAATGCTCCCGATCCGCTCGCCGACCTCGATGCGCATTTGCACGCCGACCTGGAGCAGCACGCGGGCGAGTTCGTCTCGCGGCGCGACCTCGCCTTCGATGTCGGTCAGGGGGATCCGTCGGCCCACCCGGGCACGGCCGCCCTCTCCCGGGTCCCGGCCGCGTATCGAGGAACGCCGCTCATGGACTACCTCGACGAGGAGATGCGGCCGACGAGCGAGATGCCGATCCTCTCGTCCTGTCGACTCTCCGAAGAGGAGCGGCTCCGGATCCTGGCGGCCCATCGGCAGGAAGTCGCGGTCGAGATCCCCTGGAAGTACGGCCTGCTCCTGGTCGAAGTGCTCGAGCTCGAGGAAGACCCCGAGGATGCCGCGCGCATCCGCGACCTTTTGCTCGCCTATCTGCAGGCGTTGCTCGACTCCGATCGTTTCTCGATGCTGCGACGTCTCTCGCAGGCTCTCCGGGGGGCTCCGATCGTGCGCCGCGCCGCGCAGGAGCCGCCCGAGGGTCGCCGCCCGAGCGCGGCGGCGGATGAGGTGCTCTCCTGGTTCGACCGCCCGGAGGTCCTCGCTCGACTCGTCTCACGGCTGACGGCGGGGAACCCTTCGATCGATCCGACGACTTCGTCCGCGCTGGCCGAGGAGGAGCGGGAGGCGGCGAGCGCTTGGTTCCTCGCGGCGCCGGGTGAACGGCTGCTCGACTGCGTCGGCGCTCCGACCCGGGCGCCCGAGTCGACGCCGGACGAAAACCCCTACCCGCTTCGCGCGCTCCGCCCGCTGCTCGACCGGCGGTTGGCCGCCGACGCCGTGTTCCTCGATCTCGTCTTGGCTCGCGGGCCGCGGTCGCTCCTGCTTCGCGTGCTCGAATCGCTGGCCGAGAGCGGGGGAGAGGTCACGGCAGAGCGTGCTCGCCGGATCCGTGAACTGGCCCGCGCGGGGGCGGTCGATCTGCGCGAGCGTTCCCTGCGCGCACTCGGCGCGGCCTCCGACGGCGCCTCGCTCGGCCTGCTCGCCGACGCCCTGAACGATCCGACCCCTGGACTGGCGGCGATCGCGGCGGAGTCGCTTGCGCGGCGCGGCGCACACGGGCTGGAGCCTCTGCTCCGGGTGATCGCGATGCGAGAGTTCCAGCACCGCTCCTCCGATGAACAATGCGCGTTCCTGACCGCGGCGGGCCGCGCTGGCCCCAGGGAAGTCTGGCCGGTCCTCGCGCGGATGGCCGAGGCGCGCACCTTCTGGCCGCCGGGCGCGATTCCGGCCCGCGCGCGGCTCGCGCTCGACGCGTTGGCGGCGCTCGGCCCGGAAGCGAGGGAGTTCGCCGAGTCACGGTGGGCCGGGAAGCGACGCGATCTTGCGCGCCGACTCGCGTCGCTCGGACCGGTCCAGTCGCTCGAGACGAAGAGGGTCGCATGACGCCGCCGACTCCCGCGCTGGATCTGGCGCAGCTCCTCGATCGCGAGGAAGCGCCGCGCCGTTTCGTGAAGAGCCTCTTCGCGGCGCTGCGAACGGCTCGCCTTCGAGGACCACAGGATCCGCAGACCGTTCGTGTCGTCGAGGAGACCCGAGACGCCGCGCACCTCGCGGCGGCCGGTCAACCCTTCCTCAGACTCGTCCGCAGCGGCCCGCACGTCTGGCTCGACCGCGTCCGCTTGCGCCCCACGTCGGAAAATCGCCTCCAGCTGCGCACGCTCTGGCAGGAACTGGAGCGACTCGGGATCGCGGGCTTCGAGTTCTCGACCGACCTCGGGAGCGAAGAGTGGCGACAGTTCGTCGAGCTGTATCCCCGCCTGGTCGCGGGGGCGACCGACGAGAACGAAGATCGACACGAGATCGTCCCCGGGATCTTTCTCTTGGCGGTGAGGGACGAGTCGGTCGTCACGACCTCGCCGGACCGTCGCGCGCAGGCGCGGCAGGCCTTCTTCCATGCGTTGGCGGCGGCGCGCGGCATCGTCCGTCAGTTTTCCGTCAATCGCATTCCAGAGCTGCGGAAGACGCGCGCGATCGTGCACGAGATGGTCGACACGCTGGTGGAGGAAGAGTTCTCGCTCCTCGGGCTCGCCTCGATCCAGAACTTCGATCCGTACACCTTCCAGCACTCCGTGCATGTCAGCGTTCTGGCGATGGCGCTCGGTCAACGCCTCGGGCTGCAGCGCAGCGAAGTGGCGTCGCTCGGCGTCGCCGCCATGTTCCACGATCTCGGCAAGACGCGCGTGCCGCGGGAAGTGCTGCGCAAGCCGGGCCGGTTCGACGAACAGGAGTGGACGATCATGCGGACCCACCCGCTCTCCGGCGCGCGCGAGTTGCTCCGCCACGGCGGGGTGAGCGATCTCATGGTGCAGGTCATGTTGGTCAGCGCGGAGCATCATCTGCGCTTCGATGGCTCCGGTTACCCGCGCCTCGGCGATCACTGGCACCAGGGGCTCTTCGCCCGCATCGTGACGATCGCGGACTGTTTCGACGCGATGACCGCGAGCCGCATCTACATGAAACGCCCGTTCACGCCCGACGCCGTCATTCGCTACCTCTTCGAGAACTCGGGCCGGATGTTCGATCCCGATCTCCTCCGCGTCTTCGTCGGGATGGTGGGGCTCTACCCGGTCGGCTCGCTCGTTCGTCTGGAGAGCGGGGAGTTGGCGCTCGTGATCGAGCCTCCGGCGGGGCCGGGTGAAATCGATCGCCCCGCCGTCGCCCTCCTCGTTTCGACGGATGGCGGATGGCGGATGGTCGGACACCGCGCGTTGGCGCAAGGCATGACCGCCGATCCGCGCTACCGGATCCAAGCCGGAGCGCACCCCCTGGATCACGGCGTCGACATCGACGCCCTCCTCAGCGAGCACTTCCTCTCCGCCGACGCCGCCTGATCGCGCAATCCTCACCCGTGGGCAGCTTGACCCACCCGCGAACCCTTCCTATAGTCCGCGACGGCCGGGGCGGTCGAGGTAGGGGGGAGGATGGCCCAGGTTCGTTCCACGTTGCACGCCCGCCCGTTGTCCGATTCCCGCTCGCTCCAGTTCATCGCTGTCGCGCCTGAGTCGACCGGTTCTTCCGCGTCGACTTTTTTCAAGGTCAAATCTCTCGGAGTTTCCATGGCTCGTCTCTGTCATCGAGCGGGGCGGCTCGTTCCGCGCGCCCGCCGCGCTCTCCCGTTCTCCGGCCGCGTCGGACTCGGACCCACCCTGGGCCTGCTGCTCGGCGCCCTCGTCCTCTCCGGTTGCACCAAGCGAGTCCCGGTGGCCGACGGTGCGTTCGAGAACACGCAGCGTGTGCTCATCACGTTCAAGGATGGTCGCGAACTCCGCGGGAAGATCGACCGCGAGGGGACGGTGGAGTACAGCGAGGCGGGGATCGAGTATCGCGGCACTGTCTCCAACGTAAACGACGTCCAGATCGTCCTGAGGGACCTCGTCAAGGTCCAGACGGTCGGCTCGCGCCAGGAAGTCGTCGAGCGCATGGCCGACTCCAGGCTCTATCTTGCCGCCCCCCGGGAAGAGGTCATCCTCGACCGCGTCGATATCGCCTCGGTCGAGCGCGTGCGGGCGGATGGACCCCGCATCGGACGCGCTGCGGGGTTCTGGACCGCCGCCGGCGTTGTCGCCGTCTTGATCCTGCGGGAGCGATCATGAACCGCCGCCGCATCCTCACTGCCTGTGCGGCCGCCGCCGCCCCCGCCGCGACCGCCATCCTCCTGTTGTTCGGCGCGCCGACCGCCGCCCGTAGCCAAGGTGGAGGGGTCGTTCATGTCGACCTCGGAAACATCTCGGTCTCCGACGTGGTGGGATTGAACCCGTCCCTCTACTACCGGCCATTCGACGATCTCGGTGTCCGTCCGAGCGCCGCCGCGATGGCGCTCGGGGGGGCGTTCCTGGCGCGCGCCTCGGGACCGGCGGCCATCGGGTGGAGCCCAGCGTCTCTGGCCGAGATGGAGGACGGCGAACTCTTCGTCGACGGTTCGTTGCACTCGGGCAGCAGCCAGACGAGCGGATATCCAGCGGAGTTGACCATCCCTGGCGCCGGGTCGATCTTCACCACCGGCTATCGTGTCGACCCCAAATCGGGCGCCCGACCTTCGGCGGCCGCCGGGGCGCTGCCGATCTGGCGATCCGGCGAGATGCGTCTGGTCGGGGGCCTCTCCTGGCGCCGGCAGTACGACGTCAGCTATCCGGAAGAGATCGTGAACGACTTCGTCTTCGGAGGAGTCACCAGCTTCCCGGTCGTGCTGACGCGAGATCGCAAGGAGCGCGGCGGCGTCGAGGCGATCGGCCCGACGTTGGCGTTCCGGGTTTCGCCGCAGTTCGCGGTCGGCGCCAACCTGAACGCGTTGACCGGTCGCTGGCGCGCGACCTCGGCCTTCGACATCGACGTGGGCGCTCCGGTTCCTCCCGGGGGAGAACGTCTGACCTACGTGTACGACGGACTCTCATTCGACCTCGGCGCGCGTTTCGCCCTCGGGAACAAGATCGCGGTCGCGGCGCGGTTCTCTCCGGCGCACACCTTGGAGGTGAGCGGCGGCGCCTATCACTCGGAGAGCGTAGCGGCGCCAGGGCAACCGCAGTTCATCGTCGACGCCAAAGTCGTCGGCTACGAGATGGAGATCCCCAGCGCGTTCGCCGTCGGTGGAATGATCAGGCCGCTGCCTCGACTCGCCGTCAGCGCGGATCTGACCTCGCGCAACTGGAGCGAGACCAAGCTCAGCTACACCGGCGCCGGTCCGGATTCCCCGTTCAGTCTCCCGCTCGACCTTCCGCTGGTCGACGTCGCGTCGCTCCACGTCGGAGTCGAGTACGTGGTCTGGCAGCCGAGTTGGGGCGAGGTCCCGATCCGCGTCGGCTTCCGCTCCTCGCCGCTCTCGTTCTCCGACATGGACTCGACCGACGTGAGTGTGAATGACGGAGATCCTGTCTTCGGTGGGGACGAGATCGACACCAGCGCGATCAGCGCGGGCTTCGGCGTCACGACCGGGAACGTGACCTTCGACTTCGGGGCCGAGCGGACGTCGTACGAGATCCAGAAGATCTACTTCGACTCCCCTGGGGGGATTCTCGCCTCGGGAGGAAACGACTTCCTCACGGTTGACCGGAGCATCACGTCGATGCGCTTCTCCGCGACCTATCGCTTCGGCGCGGGCACGCCCTGACGCGGAACTCGCAACGTTCTTTCCAGCTCGGCCGGCCCGGCCGGGACGAAAAGTGGCGCCCCGGGCGCCACTTCTATTTTCGCCCTGTTCATGTGGTTACGACCGCGGACGTGCGAGAGGTGCTCCCGGGGCGTCGTTTCCTCGACGCCCGCCGTGGCGCATCGCGGCTCCTCTGGGGACTTTCGTCTCGTCGAGCCCCGATTTGCGGCACTTAACGCAGTTGGCAGCCTCTCGACGGCCGTTGGCACGGCGATCGCTAAAGCGAGAGCGAGCCTGGGAGAGGATGCGGTGGCGGACTGTTATCCCAACCCCGGCAGAGAAGCAATCGGGTCGCGGCGAACGTCGCACCGACGGTTGCCTCCGCCACCGCTCCTCCGCGGGCTCGCCAGTGTGCTGCGACCTACGAGCTGTCTCGATCGCGCTGGGGCCTCCCGACGATCCTGGTCGTCAGGCTAGGAGGGTCCCGGCAGCAGAGCCTCGGGGGAGCGGCGTTTCACGAGAGGCCTTGGGCGCCGTCAGCGACGCCCAAGGCCTCTGTGTTTGTTCGGGCTGTGTTTGTTCGGGCTGTGTTTGTTCGGGCTGGCGCCCGGCGCTCCGCGCCGCCCGGAGTTCTCCCCGCCAACCCCGTTGCGCCCCCGTTCCGCGTCACCCCCGCGGCGGAGTTTCCGAGTCACATTCCGAGTCACATTCCGAGTCACTCGACGGAGAGGCCGGCGCAAAGCGCCCGGCCCCGGCGCGGGCGGCGCGGAGCGCCGGGCGCCCGCGCCGCAAAAAACCAGAAGGCCCCGGCTATGCGCCGGGGCCTTCTGATGCAGCGAGGGGTCCGTCTTCGTGCAGGGGACCACCATCTGCGCGTAGTACGAGGGCTGCGGGCGAAAGTTCCCTCGCCTCCCCGCCGCCGTTGCGTCGTCCCTCGGCCATGTTCAGATAGGTGTACGACTGCGCGCGTCGCTGGTAACCCTCGCTCAGGCTGCGCGCCGCGGCCGGGGCCACGTGACCGCTCGCCACCAGTTCCGCCAGGCGCGCGGCGAACCGCTGGCCCAACTCCTCGGCGTCGTAACCGTTGAGGCCGATCACTTCCTCGACTGTGTTGCCGCGGACCAGATGCCGGATGTGGTACTGGCCGCTCGCGTCGACGACGACGTGCGCTTCGTTCGCCGTGCCGAACAGATTGTGGAAATCGCCCATCACGTCTTGGTAGGCGCCGACGAGGCAGATCGCCAGGTAGTACGGCTGCCCCGGCTGGGTCAGGTGCAGCTCCAAGACTTCCTTGATGTCCTTCACGTCGACGAAGTTGTCGATCTTCCCGTCGGAGTCGCAGGTCAGGTCGATCAGCATGCCGTACTCGGAGGGGAACTCGTCGAGTCGATGGATCGGCAGCACCGGGAAGAGATGCCGGATGGTGAACGAGTCGGGGGCCGACTGGAAGACCGAGAGATTGGTCACATACTTCTTCCGTAGCGCCTTCTCCAAGATCTCGAACTCGTCCGAGGTGAACTTCGTCTCCTTGGCGAAACGCAGCGCCTTCTCGCAGATCTCCTGGAAGAAGACCTCGCCCAGCGCGCGCTCCTCCAGGCCGAGATAACCCAGGTCGAAGAGCGCGAAGAGTTCCTCGCGTTGCTGGATGGCGTCGTGGAAGTACTCGCGAAAGTTCTTCACGCTGATGTCGCGCGAGATGCCCCGCATCTCCGCCAGCGCCGGCGACTGCGCCTTCCCCGCGAGTTCGGCCTCGGCGCCGATGTTCGGATCGTTGCGGTTCTCGGCCGTGGTCACGACGATCGCGTGATAGACCGAGAGCGCGCGACCGCTCTCGGAGACCAGGATCGGATGCGGCACGTCTTCGTGGTCGCAGATCTCCCTCACGGTGTAGACGACGTCGTTGGCGAACTCCTGGAACGTGTAGTTCACGCTCGAGTCGGACGGCGTGCGGCTCCCGTCGTAGTCGATCCCGAGCCCGCCGCCGACGTTGAGGTAGTCGACCGGCGCTTTCATCCGCCGGAACTTGGCGTAGACGCGCGAAGCTTCCTTCACGGCCGACTTGATCTTGCGGATGTCGGTGATCTGCGAGCCGATGTGGAAGTGGAGCATGCGGAGCGAATCGAGCAGCCCGTTCTCGCGCAAGACGCGGAAGCACTCCAGCAACTCGATGGTCGAGAGGCCGAACTTCGAGGTCTCGCCGCCGGACTCTTCCCATTTCCCGGAGCCCTTCGCGTACAGCTTTCCGCGCAGTCCGACGAAAGGACGGCGTCCGGTCGCCTGCGCCCAGCGCACGTAGGAGTGCACCTCGCGCACCTGCTCCAACACGACGACAACCTGCTTGCCGATCTCGTGGCCCCAGAAGGCCATCTCCATGAACTCGTCGTCCTTGTACCCGTTACAGATGAGGAGTGAGCCCGGCGCCTGTTCGAGCGCGAGGCCGACGTACAGTTCGCCCTTCGATCCCACCTCGAGGCCCAGCTTGTACTTCGCACCGACGCGCATCAGCTCTTCGACGACGTCGCGGCGATGGTTGACCTTGATCGGGAAGACGCCCTGGTAGGTCGCGCCGTACTGGAACTCGACGATCGCCGCCTGGAACGCCTCGGCCAGCGTGCGCACCTGGGTCTCCAAGATCTGCGGGAAACGGATGAGGAGCGGAGTCGCGAGGCGGTGACGCCGCGTGACCTCTTCGACTACCTGATAGAGGTCGACGGCCGGCCCTCGTCGCAACGGCCGGACGACGAGATGTCCGAGCGCGTTCACGTCGAAGTAGCCGGCGCCCCAGTTCTCGATGCCGTAGATCTGCGAGATCGGCGTCTTGAACGTGTTCTCCATGTCAGGTCTGTTCCCTCCGGAGTTGGGCGCGCGAGATCGGGTCGCTGCGCGCATCGGTTCGTCAGTCAGTGTGGTCGTCGCGCCAACGCGCTCGAGTTCGTGCGGCGGAGCGAGGGGCAACTATACGGACGTCGGTCCGGCAGCGACAAGACACTGTCGGCGGGCGAAGTCAGAGACCGAGGCCGACGGAGACGCGATGGGTGGCGCCCAACTCGCTCGCCGGGATCTCGGCGGCGTAGTCGACGCGCAATCCGAGCAGCGCGACGCCGAAGCCCGCGCTCGAGTCGTCGAAGCTCTTGGCGGGATCCTCACGGTGGCGCCAACCTGCGCGCAGCGCGAACTCGGGGCGAGGACGGAACTCGACCGAACCGATCGCCTGGTCGAAGGTGGCGGACTCGCCGCCCAGATCGCCCTGCGCCGAGACCTGCAGGCGCTCGCCGAATCCGCGCCAGGCGAGTCCGAAGAGCCAACGTGGGCGGATCGGTTCGTTGGCGCCGCGCTCCCAGTTGACGGCGGAGAAGAGACCCCGAGCGGCAACCCCGAGGCGGAAGGCGCCGAGGTCGCGCTCCGTCCCGACATCGACGGCATGCCCGGTGGCGCCGACGTCCTCGAGGTCGGATTGCGCGAGCAGGAATCGATAGGTGAAGCCGCCGCGGACGTGCGCCGGTAGACGGAAGGCGTAGCCGAGCGCTACCTGCGTCTCGCTGTAGCTGTCGAGGTCCAGATTGGCGCCCACTCGGGCGACCCCGAGCGCGAAGCATTTGTCCGCGGGCGGCGCTCGGCGCACATGCTGGATGTTCCCGCGTTCCCAGACGACCTGCTTGCCGAGGATCGGCCACGACAGCCTCGCCGCGGAGTGCGCCACGATCCCGAGGTCGTAGAGATCGGCGTAGGAGAAGACCGCTTCTGGCCGATCGGCGCCCAAGAGCCCGGCCGGATTGGCGAAGAGCGCTTCGCTACCTTGCGAGAGCGCCGCCATCGCCCCGCCGAGCGCCGCCGCGCGGGCGCTCGGGGTGATGTCGGCGAACGCGCCACCCCGCGTCTCGGCGCGCGCGGTGGGAGGTTGCAGTGCAGCGCAGAGCAGGAGACCAACCCAGGTCGCCGCCGCCCAGGGGCGCGCTTCCAGAATTCGAACGGTGGGCATCGACCTCACTCTCCGAGGACCAATGGGGCGGTCTGTTCGCGCATCTTCCCGCTCGCCGGACGCCAGGTGGCGCGCACCAGATAGAGACCCTGGCCCGCACGATCGCCGGCCGCGTCGAGCCCGTCCCAGGCGGCGCGGAACTCGAGGCGTTGCGCCCCGACCTGCCATCGACGAAGACACGCGCCGCTCAGGTCGAAGAGTGAGATCTCCGCGGCGCCGAGTCCGGAAGGGTCGCGCAGCACGATCTCGTCTTCGCCGCGGACGAACGGCCGCGGGAGCGCGAGACCGGAGTCGCTCACGCGCGTGATGGTGCGCGCTTCGGAAGTTCTCGTGCGATTGCCGACGAAGTCCTCACCCCACACGGCGAGCTTGTTCGAACGATTCTCTTCCAGCGGAACCGTCGTCTCGAAGCGTTCCTGCGCATCGACGAGGAGGCGAACGTAGAGCGCGTCATTGAGCAGCACGGCGACGCCGTTGGCCCCGGGGGCGAAGCCGGAGATGCGGAGAGAGTCGCTCGTCGTTTCCGCCGGAAACGGATCGAGCGTCGGGATGGTCTCAGGCCCGCTGCTGTCGAGCTTCACGACGACCGTCGCGTCGAGCCCGGCTCCGCAGCCCGAGTCGCGCGCCGTGATCCGCAGCAGCAGGCTGTCGCCGTCCGGCGCGCGCGCATCGGCCAGGACCGGAATGCGCCACCCGATCCGGAAGAGCGCGCAAGGGCCGGCCTCGCGTTGCACGACACGAGCGTCGTCCGGCTCGAATTCGGGGGCGATGGCCCGAGCGTCGAGCTCGATCTGCAGGTCGAGAGTGTCACGACTGCACCATCTCGTGGCGATATAGAGCGAATCACCACCGCGGTAGCCGAAGATCGACGGGTTCTCGAGCTCGCTGGAGACCCAACGGGGTGGAGCGTTCGAAAGGCAGAGCCGCACGGCGACGAAGGTGCTGTCCTCGCCGGAGGGGTTCACGGCGGTGACGAAGATCGCCAGCTCCGCGCCGTCGCGCGTGGTGGTGTCGAGCGGAACCTGGTGATGGAGCCGGTAGAGCACTGGGCCGAGTGTTTCGACGAACGCGCCGGCGGAGCTGCCGTCCAATTCGACGTAGTCGCCGGTCACGGTCAGCGAGTCCTCGCTCCAGCGAGTGTCGATGCGCACGGTGTCGCCGGCGCGGATCGGACGCGGAGAGCCGTCCGGCAGCGTGTCGAGGACGGTGGCCTCGAGCAGGACGGGACGCGCGAGTGCGTTCGATCCGGCCAGGGCGCAGGAAACCGCGACCGAGAGCACCCAGAGAAGAGGCCAGAGGCTGCGCGGGCGAGCGGACGATCCGGGATGGCGTGCGAACAGTCTGCGATCCTCCTCGTCGGCGTGCAGGCGCGCGGCCGGCCGGACTATACGGAGCGCGATTCGACGGAGTCAAACCTGCGACCAGTCGCGCCCTGCTACAGTCCCGCGCCGTGGTTCTCGTGCAACCAGAGGTCGGCCCGAAGGGCCTCCGAATCGCGCAGTGGGGGTCCATCCGATGGTGGAACGCATGCGCGTGGTACCACGTCTCGCTCGCCGACGCGTTGGCGCGCCGAGGACACGGATCCTGGGTGTTGGCCCCGAGGCAGACGCCGACCTATCGCGAAGCCGCCGAGCGGGGAATCGCGGTGGTCGATCTCGGTGATCTCTCGGGCGAGAATCCCGCGAGTTGGTGGCGAGGCGCCCGCAGCCTCAGGCGGTTCCTCCGTCGAGAACGGATCGACGCCATGAACGTGCACACCGGCGCTGGGCACGCGCTCTGTGCGTGGGTCTGTCATCGCGCCGGGATCCCCTTGGTGCGCACCCGCGGGGACATCCGTGTGCCGCGCGCGGATCCCCTCCATCGATTCCTCTACGGTCGCGCGACCCAGCACCACTTGGCGGCCGCCGACTTCCTCGCAGACGAGGTCTATCCACCGCTCGGGGTGCCGCGCGACCGCGTGACCGTGTTGCGCGGAGGGGTTGATCTCGGGCGCCTGGCCGCGATCGTCCGGGCCGATGCGCGCAAGACGGTGCGCGAACGCCTCGGCCTCGCTCCGGACGCGCCGCTCATCGGAATGGTCGCGCGTCTCTCTCCCGTGAAGGGACACGCCGATCTCATTCGGGCGATGGCCGCCTGGGGCGCCCTGCGAGGCGCGGTGCACTGCGTCATGGCGGGGCCCGACGCCCAGCTCTCCCGCGACGACCTGCGCACCGTCGCGCGCGCGGCCGGCTTGGCCGATCGCATCCACCTGGTCGGCCGCGTCGACGATCCATTCGTCTGGTCGGCCGCACTGGATGTCGCGGTGATCGCGTCCGTCGATTCCGAGGCGATCTGTCGCAGCGCGTTCGAGTACATGGGACTCGGAGTGCCGCTGGTCGCGACCGCGGTGCACGCCATCCGCGAAGTGGTGCAGCCGGGGACCGGACTCCTGGTCAGCCCGGAGTCGCCCGACGCACTGGCCGCGGCGATCGGCCGGCTACTCGACGAGCCCGCGCTGCGCCGGACGATCGGCGCCGCCGGACGGGCGCACGTCGTCGCCAACTACGGTCTCGACCGATTCGGACTCGACGCCGAGCGGATGTTCGCAGCGGTGATCGGCGGGGCGCGTCGATGAACGACGCGCCGATGAACGACGCACCGCGACTGTCCGGCCTCGTCATCTGCCGCGACGAGATCGCGAACATCGAACGTTGCCTCGGATCCCTCGCCCTGTGCGATGAGGTCGTCGTCGTCGACTCGGGCAGCACCGACGGGACCGCGGAGGCGGCGCGGCGGTACACCTCGCGTGTCTACGTCGAACCCTGGCGCGGATACGCGGGGCAGAAGGAGTTCGCGCTCGCGCTCTGCCGCGGTCGTTGGGTGCTGTGGCTCGATGCCGACGAGGCGTTGACCCCCCAACTCGCTCGATCGGTGGAAGAGGCGGTCGCTGAGGGAGCGGCCGCTCCGGCGGCGGCCTACTCGATGATCCGACGCGTGCACTACCTCGGTCGGTGGATCCGATTCGGCGCCTTCGGTCGAGATCGCGTGGTGCGACTCTTCCGGCGCGGGCAGGCGCGGTTCAGCGATCACGCCGTGCACGAGGGTTTGATCGTCGATGGACCGATCGGCCGACTCGAAGGGATCCTCGAGCACTACAGCTATCGAGATCTGGCTCACCACCGCGCGAAGATCGATGTCATGACCTCACTCTGGGCCGACGACGCGTGGAAGCGCGGCCGTCGCGCAGCGGCCTGGGATCCGTTCTTCCGTCCGCTCGCGCGTTGGTTCAGGATCCTCGTCCTCCAAGGTGGATTCCTCGACGGATGGCGAGGCTGGGTGATCGCGGCCATGGCCGCGCGCTACGTCCGCTCGAAGTACCGGAAGCTGAGAGCAAAGGGAACGAAGGGAGCGAGATGAGTTCAGATGCGCCATCGGAGAATGTCCCCGTCACCCCCGCGCCGGTTGCGCCCCCCGCCGAGGAGGCGCGCACGGAGATCACGATCGACGACTTCGCACGGGTCGAGTTGCGCGTCGCCCTGATTCTCTCGGCGGAGGCGCATCCCTCGGCCGATCGTCTGCTGAAGTTGAAGGTCGACGCGGGCGGAGAGGAACGCCAGATCATCGCCGGCATCGCCGCGCACTATCGTCCCGAAGAACTCGTCGGTCGGCGCATCGTGATCGTCGCGAATCTGAAGCCGGCCAAGTTGCGCGGCGAACTCTCCCAGGGGATGTTGCTCGCGGCCGACGGCGGCGGGTTCGTCTCGCTCCTCAGTCCCGATCGAGAAGTTCCGCCGGGGAGTCGGGTGCGTTGACGACGAGTCGCGGGAGCGCGGGCGAGAGCCGACTCACGATCTCATAGGGAATCGTCTGCGCCAGTTGCGCCAGCCGCTCGGCCGACACCTCATCGTCCCCTTGCCTTCCCAAGAGGACCACTTCGTCCTCCAGGGCCGCGTCCGGGATGTCGGTCACATCCACCAGGGTGATGTTCATGCAGACCCGGCCCAGGACCGGCGCACGGCGTCCCCGGACCAGCACGTGGCCGAGCGAAGAGAGCCCCCGGTCGTAGCCGTCGGCGTAGCCGATCGGAAGAACCGCCAGCCGCGTGCGATGACTGGTTCGCACGGTACAGCCATACCCGACGAAGGCGCCCGCCTCGATCCACTTCAGTTGCGAGACGCGCGTCTTCCACGTCAGCACCGGACGGAGTTCGACGCCGGGTCCGGACGCCGTCCGCAAGCTCGCGCGTGTCTCTCGGGAGGGCCAGAGTCCGTAGGCGCCCAGGCCGAGCCGAACCAGATCGAACTGTGTTTCCGGCAGCGTGAGGAGCGCGGCCGTGCAAGCGGTGTGACGGAGGAGATCGGTGAAACCGGCCGACTCCACTTGGGCCGCCAGCGCAACGTAGCGCGCGAGTTGGCCGCGCGCGTAGCTCGAGTCGGTCGTGTCCTCGATATTGGCGAAGTGAGTCGAGAGGCCGGCGAGAGTGAGACCCTCCGCCCGCGCGAACCGGGTCAGGTATACGTCGAGATCTTCGGGAGGGATCCCCTGCCGGTTCGTGCCGGTCTCCAACTTGAGATGACAACGGACGCGGACGCCCTGTTCGGATCCGAGTCGATCGAGCGACTCCACCGTTTCGAGATCGAAGACCGTCGGTTCCAACCGGTGCGTGAGGAGACGCGACAGATTCCGATTCGCGACGTACCCCATGATGAGCACGGGGCGTGTCCATCCGTGGGACCTCGCGGCAATTCCTTCCTCCAGCGCATGCACCCCGAGCCAGTCAGCACCGGCCGACTCGGCGAGCGCCGAGATCGACGCGAGGCCATGTCCGTAGGCGTTCGCCTTCACCACCAAGAGCAAGCGCGTGTTCGACGCGAGACGGGCGCGGAACAGGCCCATGTTGTGCCGAAAGGCGTCGGCGTCGATCTCGATCCAGGAGAGCCAAGCGGCGCGCGGGTCCATGGGCGCGGACTCTACCAGGGCGTCTCGAGTCTCGCATCGAGCACCGCGCCCGGGTTCGGCTAAGGTACGACCGCCAGGAGGGAACGATGGGATCCATGTCCGTACCCGAGTCGGTCGCGATCGTCGGCGCCAGTTCCGATCGTGCGCGATTCGCCAACAAGGCGCTCCGCGTCTACCGCGAGCTGGGCGCCCGCGTCTTCCCGATCCATCCAACCGAAACGAAGATCGAAGGGATCGAAGCGTTCCGCTCTCTGCGGGATCTCCCGGCGCCGGTCGACCTGGTGCTCCTCTACGTCCGTCCCGAGATCGGCTTGGGTGTGCTCGAGGATGCGGCCGCCTCCGGCTCGTGTCGCGTCTTCCTGAATCCGGGGACCGAGAGTGACGCGATCGACGCCGCGATCGCGCGGCTCGGTCTCGAAGCACGAAGCGGCTGCGCCATCGTCGCGGTCGGGAAGAGCCCGGCCGACTATTGATCTCTCATCGATGAGGCTCGACGTCGCGGGCGCCGTTCTCGTCGCGTTCCTGCTCGCGCTTGCCCTGTCCGGCTGTGCCACGACCCGACCGTCGCTGACCCCCGTTTCGCCATCCGAACTGCCGGACGCGTGGTTGCGTGAACTGCGCGCCCTGCCACGGCCGGGACCGTTCCGCGCCGATTTTCGTGCGCGGGTCGATGACGGGACTCGACCGCCCTTCACACTCTCCGGTTCGATCCAGTCGATCCTGCCCGACACCCTGCGCCTGGAAGCGCAAGGCGGCATCAACACTCCGGTGTTGGCGTTGCGAGCGCGCGCCGACTCCTGCCAATTGCTCCTCCACCGTGAGGCGGCCTATTGGGACGCGCCGCGGACCCCGATCGACTGGCAGCGTGGCGGGCCCTCGGCGTTGGCGCGCGGGCTGTCCTGGGCTCTCGCGCCGCAGGAAATTCTGGAGCACTTCCTTCCCGACAATGCGGGCGAGATGGCCTCGAGACGATGGGTCGTCTCGGGTCGACTCGATGCGGGCGAGGGACCGGGGGGTCGGGTTCGTTGCGAGGTCGACCCCAAGGGACGGCGGATCCGTCGGGTCACCCTCGACGCCGGGGTCGAAGGGACGCTCGATCTGTGGCTCGACGGCTACACCGAGCTGGCCGGGGGCTGGACCCCCACTCGGCTCGATCTCCGCTTCGGGGCGGGCGTCGCCCGCGTGCAAATGGAGATTCTCCAGGTCCGATCGCTCGCTCCCGACGAGCTCGGCTCCCTCGAACTCTTGCATCCCCCGCGCTGGTCGCGCGTGGCGCCGGGGGCTCGGCTCTTTCGCTGAGCGGGCCGCTTCCGGGAAAGCAGTTGCCGCTCCCCGACCAACTTGGTAGATTCCCGCGTCGTCTTACCCGCGACCCCCTTCGCGCGCGTGGAGGTGGGACGGGTTTTTTTCTGTTCGGCGGGAGGCGCCTCTTGCGAATCGCGGTCCTCATCAAGCAGGTGCCGAGCTCCGAAGCGCGGATCCGGATCACGGCCGACGGACGTGGAATCGAGCCCGGGGACGTCGAGTTTGTGGTCAATCCGTATGACGAATACGCGATGGAGGCGGCGCTCCAGCTCAAGGACAAGTTCGGCGCCGAAGTCGTGACCGTGTCCCTGGGTCCCCCGCGGATCCACGAGGCGCTACGAACGAGCCTCGCCCTCGGCGCGGATCGCGCCGTGGCGCTCGACGACCCGGCGCTCTTTGGGGCAGACGCCGGTGGGGTGGCGCGGATGCTCGCCGCGGCGGTCCGCAAGCTCGAGGCCGATCTCGTCCTCTGCGGAAAGCTCTCCATCGACGAGGAGAATTCGTCGGTCGGCGTGCAGGTGGCCGAACTGCTCGGCTGGCCCCACGTTTCGGTCGTCTCGAAACTCGAATTCGCCGACGAGCGCCACGCGCGAGTCGAGCGTGAGATCGAGGGAGGCGTGGAGCAGATCGACGTCGACTGTCCCGCGGTGCTCACGGCGAACAAAGGCCTGAACGAACCGCGTTACCCGTCGCTCAAGGGCATCATGATGGCCAAGAAGAAGCCGCTGGAGAGCTGGGATGCGGCGGCGCTGGGGCTGGATGCGAGCGCGGTCGGAGCGGCCGCGGCGCGTGTGCGCATCGTCGCGCTCGAACCGCCGCCCCCGCGACCGGCGGGCCAACTGGTAACCGGCGATGCGAAAGAGATGGTCACGAAGGTCGTGGCCGCGCTGAAGAACGATCGAAAGCTGATCTGAGCGGAGGCCGAGCGATGAGCAATCAGCGGACGATCCTGGTCTTCGCCGAACAGCGGGACGGAAAGCTCAAGCGCTCCGTGCTGGAGTGTCTGGCCTTGGCGCGCGAACTAGCCGGGAGCGGCGGCGGCTCCATTCACGCTGTGCTCCTCGGTGCAGGCGTCGCCTCGCTCGCGGGCGAGTTGAAGGAACATGGCGCCTCGCGTATCCATCTCGCCGACAGCGAAACCTTCCGCCTGCCCACGAACGAGACCTATGTCGCTGCGTTGGCTGCGGTCTGCGCGGAGAGCGGGTCCCCCTTGGTTCTCTTCCCCGCCAGCGCGATGGGGCGCGATCTCGCTCCTCGTCTGGCGGCGCGGATCGACGCGGCGTTCGTCGCGGAGTGTCTCTCCCTCTCGACCCGCGCGGAGGGGTACACGGCGAAGAAATCGATGCTCGGCGGCAAGGTCTTCGCCACGCTCGATATCTCGGGCGCCGGACCGGTCGTCGTGACGATGAAGCCGGGCGCGCATGCGGCGAGCCCCGCCCCGGCGGCCGGCGAAGTCGCGGCTCTCTCGCCGGTGGCCGTCGACGCGAGAGCCCGGATCGTCGGGCTCGCGGCGGGCGGCGGGGACGGAGTCGATCTACAGGAGGCGGATGTCGTCGTTTCCGGTGGGCGAGGTCTGAAGGGGCCGGAGAATTTCCATCTGGTCGAATCGCTCGCCAAGGCCATCGGCGGCGCAGTCGGCGCAAGTCGCGCGATCGTCGACGCCGGCTGGGTGGCCCATCATCATCAGGTCGGGCAGACCGGTGTGACCGTCAATCCCAAGCTCTACATTGCCTGTGGGATCAGCGGCGCGATCCAACACCTCGCCGGTATGCGCGGCTCGGGCTGCATCGTCGCGATCAACAAGGATCCCGAAGCCCCGATCTTCAAGGTCGCCGACTACGGACTAGTGGGAGATGCGTTCGAAATCCTGCCGCTCCTGACCGAAGAGATCCGACGCGTGCGGGAAGCGTCGTAGCCGTGGAGCCGAGACCGGTGGGTGACTCTCGCGTCGAGATGGTGGAGCTGGTGCTCCCCAACGACGCCAATCTGCTCGGGAACGTGCTCGGTGGAAAGGTCATGCACCTCGTCGACATCGCGGCCGCCATCGCCGCGCATCGCCATTGTCGTCGCCAGGTGGTGACCGCCTCGATGGATCGGATCGACTTCCTCCACCCGGTCAAGGTCGGCGACGTGATGATCCTCGACGCGTCCGTCAACTACGTCGGACGGACCAGCATGGAAGTCGGCGTCAAGGTGCACTCGGAGAATCTGACGACGGGCGTTCGTCTGCACACCGCAACCGCCTACACGACGTTCGTCGCCATCGACGAAGAAGGGAAGAAGGTCGCGGCGCCGCCGTTGCTCCTCACCACCGACGAGGATCACCGGCGATTCCGCGAGGGCGAGGCGCGAAGGGCTCAGCGGTTGGCGGAGCTGCAGGAACGGCGCGCGCGCGCGGAGGCAGAGTCGGCCTGACGGCCGAAAGAGTGAACGAACGGGCGTCGCGCCGCGCGACCGCTCGAGCAGCGACGACCGTCGGCGTGGCCCCGCGAGGGGAGCGCCAAAGCGAGGGAGGTCCGTCTTGAAGTTCTGGCTCTCACGAAGCGTTCCCCTGCGCAGTCTCAAGCAGACGTTGCCGGGGCTCGAAGCGCGGGGCATGAACGCCCTCGTCCGGTTGACCGACGCCGACTACAACCGCGCGATCGCGGTTCGAGATCTCGAAGAGCTCGAACGCGAACTCCGTGGCCGGAAGATCGGCGCCTTCTGCCAGCTTCCCTACCACGGACTCCATCTCTCCTGTCCCGACTCCCGCGTCATGGAGTACTCCCGCGAGGTGATCAAGGAAGGGCTCGAGATCGGCACGATCCTCGGCTGCAAGGTGGCGACGCTCCGCACCGGGTTCTCCTCGCAGGTCCGCCCTTGCGCCACGCAGGACTGGAAGGATCGCTTCATCGGAAGCATGCAGGAATTGGTCGCTCTGGCGGAGGAGGAGGAGATCGTCCTCGCGATCGAGAATACCTACGAACCCGATGCAGAAATGCTCCTCGAGGTGATGCGGACGGTGAACAGCCCGTGGCTGCGTTTCTGCATCGACCTCGGGCACGCCGCCTGCTACTCGCGCGTTTCGCCCGATGAATGGGTCCGCGCGTTCAAGGAATACGCGATCACGCTCGACTTCCACGACAACGAGGGTCTGGAGAACGAGCACCTCGCCTGCGGGTCGGGGGTCGTAGGCTACGAGGATGTGTTCGGCGCCCTGCAAGAGGTGGATCTCTCCGCCAACATCACTCTGGAGGTGGGCGAAGACGACATCGAGCCGTCGCTCGAGCACCTCGCCGGGCTCGGATTCGTCTTCGAGAAGGGCGAGATGCCCGAGACGTCGATCCTGCCGTCGCTGGAAGAGAGCTAGGCTGGGCGACCCGGGCGGACCCGGGCGGACCCGGGCGATCCGGGCGATCAAGACCGGCGAGTCCCGATGTGCGCGCCCCCCGCTCGATTCGTTCACTCGAATCGGAGGGGGGCGCCGATCATTTCGGGCGGAATCGGCGCGCCGAAGATCGAGAGTAGGGTGGGGGCCACATCTTCGATCCCCGGGACCTTCTCGTTCGTCGAGTCGAGCCGACGGTTGGTGAAGAGAATTCCCTTCACTTCCTCGGGGTCGAGCGAACAGTGATCGCCGCTCCACTTCTTCTCGTTCGGCTCGAAGAGGGTCCGGGGGATGCCCCCGAGTGAAGTCTGCCAAGACACCCGGTAGCCGGGAGAGTTGGCGGCCCGCAGGTCCGGGATGAGATCAGGGTCGTAACCCGGTCTGTACATTTCGTCCCGTGTATAGACGCGAGAGACCGGCCTGATCCCGGTCGATGTATCGACGAACGCCTCCAACGACGCCTTCAACTCCCGCACCGTCGCGTCGTACTCCGCGCCCGGCGAGACGATGCCGTCCCGTTCCCGCCCGAGCACGTTGATGTACAGCGCGCCCAGCCCGAGCGCGTAAGCGCGCGTCCGCGACCAGTCGACGTTGGGCCAGAACTGCCCCTCGACGAAGAGATCGTCCAAGGTCAACATCGTCGCCTCATCTTGACCCTTGAGCGACATGAAGCCATTTCGAACCAGCCAGGTGTTGGTGTTGACCGAACGCTGCCAAGCGGCGAAGCCGTGATCGGAGCAGACCAAGAGGACGCCGTCGGGCGGGAGTCGGTCGAGTACATACCCGACGATCCGGTCCATCCGCTGATACGACTTCAGAACGAAGTCGCCCCACAGCGGCGCCAACTCTGCATCGTTGCGTGGACTGTCCGGATCCAGAAAGCGCCAGAACATGTGTCCCGCGCGATCGGTGAAGTAGAAGATCTGTGTGTACAGCCGGTCCCTCGGGTCCTCCAGGAACGCGTGCAGGATCTCCTCGAACTTCGAGACGGTGAAATCCATGTCCTGCGCGAACGTCTCCTCGTCCGTGACCTCCTCGTCGAGCGCCCAGGTGTCGACGGCCCATCCGAGCGTCTTCCACAACCCGATGCGATCTCGGATCTCGTGCACGAACTCGGGCGGCTCGGTGATCGGGACGACCGGGTGATTCGGATCGATGTTGATCGCGCTCAGGTAGAGACGCACCCGGTCGTCCATCTGGAGCAGCTTGAAGCGCGCGATCCCGTGCACCTTGACGATCTTGCGGATCGGGAACTCGAAGTGGACGAAGTCGCTCCACTCCCCTTCCCGGAGCGTGAGTTCCTGATCGGGGAGTTGGATCGTGACGGCTCGCCCTTCCCAGTCGAATTCGAGCCGCATCGGTAGGTGGATCTCGGGCGGAGAATCGAACAGCTTGTTGAACGGCCCATAGACGACGGCATCGATCCCGCGGTCGCCGGGCTCGACGTCCAACACGACGACCTTGCCGCCCTTCTCGGTGTCGGCTGCCGTCGAGACGAGATCCGAGGTGTAGAGCGTGTACGTGCCGAAGGTGCCGCGGATGTCGGGCACCCCGAGACCGGAGAGCAGGCGGCCGCCCGGGTTGAGATCGGGCGGAAAGGTTTGCGGGACGCGGATGATCGTGGAGCGCACCCCGTGCTCTCCGAGGATCTGCCAGAACGGAACGCCCTGCCGATGGTTGATCGCGACGGGGCGTTTCTGCGGGAAGTTCTCGCGGAGGAACGGGAGGGCGCCGGAGAAGACGGCCCCCCCAGCCGCCAGCGCGCAGGCGAGCGACAACCACAGGCGGCGGCTGATGAGGCCGATGACCAGCCCAAGGAGGAACGCGGTCACGAGGCCCGCCGCCAGCGCGAAGACGAGCGGGTTGCGCTCGCCGAAGAGAAGCGGCACGGTCGAGGCCGAGGCCATGGCGAAGTCGGGTGCGTAGGTATCGACGTCGCGCTTCAGGAAATCGAAGATGCGGTGGTGACCGGGATCCAATCCGGTCGCGAAGGTCGACCAGGAGACCGGCGTCTGCGGAGGATTGGTGGGGAGGAGCGGCCGGAAGCTTCCGGTCCGTCGCAACCGGTCGAGGTTCGGCAGCTTTCCTTCGTCCATCCAGCGCTCGACCATGCGTGCATCGGCGCCATCGAAACCGAGCACCACGACCTTCGAGGGACCGCCGGACGGAGCGCGCTCCGACCGACCCGAGGGTGAGAAGAGCAGGAAGGCGCATCCGAGAAGGGCCGCCGCCGTCGCGATCAGCAGCGAAACGGAGCGGGGGCGAAGCGAGATGGATCGGGATGGCATGAGCGGACGGATCCTCCTGAGCGCGAAGGGGGAGCGGTTCGGTTCGTGCGCGGCGGGAGCGAAGGGAGCACTCTAACATGCGACTTCGTGGGGGCGCGGAGGTCGGGACCGTCTCCGCGCGCGGCAGGCACCTCGTCGTCTTGTGGGGACTCCTGGTCGCGCTGCTGGCGGCGGCGAATCTCGCGAGCTTCCTGCTTTATCGATCGGTGCGCGAACAGCTCGACCAGCAACTCGGCGCGCGACTCCTCTCGATCGCCACCACCGCGGCCGAGGCGATCGGCGCCGCCCGCTTCGAAGCGCTCGCCTCGGACAGCGTCGGCGGCGCCGTGCAGCGCAGCGTCGCGGCCGAGTTGTCCCGCATCGCCGCGACGAACGAGCTGGACAACGTCGCGGTGGTCGACCGCGAGGGACGCTCGATTCTCGACCTCCGTCTCTCGGCCGCACGCGGCGCTCGCCATCCCTTGCTCGACCTGGAGCCCGAACTGCGCGCCACGCTCGTGTCGGGCGTCCCGCAGACGACTCGCCTGATCCAAGTGGAGGGGCTGCGAGGCGAGTATCTGAAGACCGGCTTCGCTCCGTTCGAGGACGCGTCGGGTCGAATCGTCGGAGGCATCGCCGTCGAAGGCGGCTCCGAGTTCTTCCGTGTGCTCCCCGCGCTGCGGACGCAGCTCTGGGGATCGACGGCCTTGGGCGGGGCGGCCGCCGCGATTCTCGGGTTGCTCTTCCTGCGGCATGTACGTGCATTGATCCAACTGGAAGAGCGGCTGCGCGGCAGCGCCGCGTTGGTCGCGATCGGACAGCTGTCGGCCATCGTGGCGCACGAGATCCGCAACCCGCTCGCCATCATCCGTTCGCGCGCCGAACGGGTGGGAGCGAAGATCCGGCAAGGCCGCGACACCGCGGAGGTCCTCGATTGGTTCGACGCCATCCCTCGCGAGATCGACCGATTGGATCACATCCTGACGAACTATCTCTCGCTCGCCCGGCCGCAGGAGCTCGCTGCCGGCGAATGCTCGGCGGCGCAGGTCTTCGACGACACGATTGCTCTGCTCTCCGCGGATGCGGAGATCCGCGGCGTCCGGCTGTCGAGCGAGACGGAGAGCGATCCCACCGCGAGTCTGCGCGTCCCGATGGGCGCGCGACCCTTACAGCAGGTCATCTTGAACCTCGCTCTCAACGGGCTCCAGGCGATGCCCAATGGCGGGCGACTCTCGCTGCGGGCGCGGCGATCGAAAGGCGCGGTCGTGCTCGAAGTAGAGGACACCGGCGAGGGGATGGACGATCGAGCCAGGGAGCAGGCATTGGAGCCGTTTTTCACCACGAAGCCGACCGGTTCGGGGCTGGGCCTGACGTTGGTACGCACCTTGATCGAGGCTCGAGGCGGCTCGGTCGAACTGCAGTCGATCCCGGGCCAGGGGACCACCGTCCGTCTCTCGCTTCCCGACTCGCGGAGATCCGCATGACGCCCGAGACTCGGTTTCGCATCCTGGTCGTCGACGACGAACCTGAGATCGTGCGTGATCTCGTCGATCTCCTGGAGGAGGACGGGCACTGGGTCGAGGGGGTGTCGTCCAGCGCCGAAGCACTCGATCTCTTACGGGCGAATTCGTACGACCTGGTGTTGTCCGACCTGCGGATGCCCCCGCCGGACGGATTCGAGTTGCTGCGTCAGTCGCAGAGCCTGCGCCCGGAGCTGCCGGTGGTGCTCCTGACCGCGCACGCCGATCCCGATCTGGCGCGACGCGCGATCGAATCGGGCGCACATGATTACGTGACCAAGCCCTGGAACGCGTTCGAATTGCTCCTGCGTGTCCGTCGTCTGCGCGAGCGGTGGGACTTGATGGCCGAGCGCCGTCGACTCGAACGCTACGTCGAGCATCTGGTGGGTGAGTCCGGGGAGACGGTCTCGCTGGACGAGATGGTCGGCAAGGGACGGGCGATGGCGGAGGTCTTCCGTCTCGCGCGCTTGGTCGCGCGGTCCGACGCCACGGTGCTCCTCCGAGGCGAAACCGGCACCGGAAAGTCCGCGCTCGCCTCCGCTATCCATCGACTCAGCAGGAGAGCCGCCGGCCCATTCGTGAAGGTGAACTGCGGCGCCATCCCCGATGCGCTGCTCGAGAGTGAGCTGTTCGGGCACGAGAAGGGCGCGTTCACCGGGGCCATCCGACAGAAGCCCGGACTCTTCGAGGTGGCGGATGGCGGCACCCTCTTCCTGGACGAGATCGGTGACGTGCCGCTGCCGATCCAGGTGAAGCTGTTGCATGCGATCGAGGACAAGACGATCCAACGGGTCGGAGGGACCGAGACGATCACGACCGATGTGCGGTTGCTCGCGGCGACGCACAGGAACCTCGAGACGCTGGTCGCCGCCGGCGAGTTCCGAGAGGACCTCTACTATCGCCTCAACGTCTTTCCGATCACCGTGCCGGCCCTCCGCGATCGCCGAGAGGACCTGCCGCTGCTCGTGGAACACTTCTTGTGCCGACGTGGGGTGGAGGCCCAACGAATGCGGACGGAGATGCACAAGCTGCTGCTCGGAGCCACCTTTCCGGGCAACATCCGCGAGCTCCAAAATTTGTTGGAGCGGGCCTTGATCCTCGCCGGAGACGCGCCGCTGGGACCTGAACACTTTCCTACCCTGGCCGCGCCTCCGGCGCCGGTCGAGGCGGCGCTGCCGGTCATTCCGGACGAGGGAGTCTCCTTGGAAGACCAAGAGCGCCTCTACATCCTGGCCGCGCTGCAGAAGGCCGAAGGCAACAAGAGTCAGGCGGCGCGACTGCTCGGGATGACCCGCCGGACCCTCTACTCGCGCATGGAGCGGCACGGGATTCCCGTATGAACCTGTACCGGACCGTTCACTGCCTGCCCGCGTGGGTGCGTTCGCTCGGATGCGTCGCGGCGCTGATCCTCGCGGCCGAAGCGATCGAACCGGTCGGAGTCGGGACTGCGATCGCTCAGGAGATCTCGAGCAACAGCCCCGTTCGAGCCGAACTGGAGAAGACGGACCGCGCGCTCGATCGGGGCTCGGAGTACCTGTCGGCCAACTCCTGTGCGCGCGGTGCGCCGCTCCTGCAGCGCGCCCGCGAGATGCAGTCACGGGCGCGCGCCTCGCTCTCGAGCGGCGGGCAACGGCCCACTCGACTGGCGCTAGAATTGACCCGGCGCGCGCGGGTGCTGGTCAACGACGCCATCCGAGCCTGTCCCGCCGACGCGCGCGCAGTCGATTCCGTGCGCGATCTCTTCACGGGCGCCGAAGACTTGGCGCAGCGCGTCGAGTCCGAAGTGCGCGAGAGTAAAGATCCGGAAGCGAACCGATACCTCGATGCCGCTCGCTCACAACTCCTGCGCGCCCGAGAGGCCTACCGAAGGCAGGACTTCCGGCAAGCCGTGCGCTGGCTGGGCGTCTCTCGCAATCTGTACCAGCGCGCCCTGCGCGAGGTGCGGGGTCCGCTCCCCGGAGTCGAACATGTGCGCGGGGCGCTGGAGCGCTGCGAACTCCTCCTGTCGGAGGTGCGATTGGGCCTGGCGGAGGCGCCCGATGCGGAGGCAACGGCGCTGCTCGGGCAGGCGGAGCGGTCGCGAGATCAGGCGCGCCGGCTCTTCGATGACGGCCGGCCCCTGCTCGCGCTTCGCTCGATCGCTGCCGCTCGGTCCAGCGCATTGGAGGCGCACTGGCGAGTGGGTCGCACAGTGGATGCCGATCAGGTGCGGCACGCCATCGAAATCGTGCGCCAGAGCCTGGACGAATTCGAACATCAACCTTCGACCGCCACGGCCGAGTTCGCTCGCGCCGCCCGCGAGAAGCTGGGCGAAGCGGAGGACGCGCTCTCGGCCGGAGATCGCGAGCGTGCATCGCTCCTCGTGCGGACCGCCGATTCCCTCGTCCGACGGTTGGCCGAGAGTCCGGACGCCCCATGAGGTGGGCCGCGAGGAGGGGATGCGCGTCCCACTCTCCACGCTGATCGCGACGCTCGGTTCGCTCCTCTGCTCGCCGCTCGTCGCCGGCGAGAACGCCTCGGCACAAGCCGTTTCGACGATCGAGACTCCGTCTCCACAGCGGTGGTCGCTGCGCGGGCGTGTCGGGGTCGAGGTCGCCGCCCAGGGTGAGCACTTCGGGAGCGATGCGTTCCTCACCGGGGCGGCCGAGATCGACGATGTCCTCGATAGCCTCCGATTCCGCAGTCAGGGGACCTTCCCCGGGGGGTTGGTCCAACTCGCGATCGAACACGAGAAAGCCCCCGACATCCGCGTCGACGCGGCGTTTCGCGTGAGCGAGGCCCGAGCTCGAGCGGACCTCGAGACATACGCAAGCTGGCGACGCGCCGGCTTCCGTTTCCTGCTCCTCGATCGTCTCGAGGCCGAAGACGGCGACGTTTCCGCCGGCGGGCTCATCCACGCCCTGACCGCCGGCGCCGCGCGTCCCTTGGGTCGCTCCGGCGCGGAGTTCGCGCTGCGGTGGACGGAGGAACGTTCCTGGGCCGGCGAGGACTCGCTGCGATCACTCTTCGCCTACCGACTGGCGCGTCCCACGATTCGTCTCTCGGTTCCGCTCGGGCTTTTGGGCGAACTCCGGGTGGAGGGCAGCCGGAATCGCCGCTGGAGTGAAGGCGCGAATTCGTCTCGCGGAGGCTGGTGCGAGATCGAGGCGATGCGGTCCAACGACGAAGGCCGCATCGATCGCATCGCGCTGCGGACCGAATCGCGTCGCTATCTGGAGAGCGATTCGCTCTTTCCCTCCGAAGACCGATGGGGCGCTGAGGTGGAAGCCGAGCGTCGACTGCTGGGTCCCATCGCTCTGCGACTCGCCGATGAGTTCCAGGAGGCCAGCTATGCCGCCGACTCCGATCTCTTCGCCGATCACCGCGAGAACACCGCGCGGCTCTCGCTCCTCGCGGAGTGGCCCGCGCTCTCGGGGACCGAATTCCGATGCGAGGCGATCCACGGAGTCATCCGCCATGAGTCGGATCGTTCGCGCGACTCGGATCGACTGGGAGTCGGGTTCGGGGTCGCGCGGACGTCCGAGTCCGGCCTCTGGTGCGACTTCGGCGCCGAGTGCGGCCGACGCGACTTCCGCGTCTCCGGCGCCGGACAGGGGATCGACTACGACGGTTTCACCTTTTCGTTCGAAGGCTCGGATCACACCTACGCAAGTGTCTCGGTGGTGGGCGAGGTCCCTCTGCCCGGCCGCCTGCGCCTCGATCTCTTCGGTCACTGGGAGGATGAGCGGCACGATGCGAAGGAAGACGACGTCCGCCTGTGGATCCTCGACCTCGCTCTCACGCGCGGCTTCTGAGATACTGCCGAAGCGATGTCCCTCTCGTTGCGCCGAATTGTCCTCGACGACCTGGGCTACAAATTCCTCTCACTCCTCCTCGCCTTCGCTGTCTACAACCATGTGCAGTCTCAGGAAGAGCGCGTCGAGGTGCTCGTCTGCCCCGTCTCGGTGCAAGGTCTCGGCGGAGAGTTCACCGTTCGTGGGGAGATTCCGGTCAGCTTGCGCGCCCGCGTTCGAGCGCGAGGCTTCGAGTTGCTGAGATTGCGCGGGGACCCACCGGAGGTGATCATCCGCGTGCATCCGACACGACCGGGACGCCTGGACTACACGATTACGGCCGAAGACGTCGTCTTGCCTCCGGGGCTCGATGCGACGGTCGAGGCCCTGCTCGATCGAGTGACCGTCCAGTTGCAGATCGAATCGGCCTCGTGACGTAGAGTCCGAACGTTCGGCGGCCGATGATTTAGGGAAGAGGAGGACGCCCCATGACCGACCAGCCCCAGTTCCCCTACTGCCCGATTTCGAGGCAGAAGTGCCAGGAAGGCAAGGTCTGGGCTCGGCCCGAGACAGAGGAAGACCTGACATACTGCGCGTTCTGGCATCAGAAGGAACACCGCTGCGTCTTCCGCATGGTCGAGTTCGATCTCTTCAACATCGCCCGCTGTCTGGACGAGCAACGAAACCGCTGAACGCGTTTCTTCCAGGGGTGCGGCCAACCCGTTGACCCCGGCCTGCTTCGCCCGCGAAGCCTTGCGAATCTCCGTTGACTGCCCTTCCAGCCGGTGATAGCTTGCCCGCGCCCTAAGTACCTTTCTGTAAGCGAGTTCCGCTTTGGAGACCGGTGGCTGGCCTAGTTCGAGGAGCCGGCCCGGGAGGTCTTAGCCGCGCGGGCGGTGCGTCCGCCGAGGAGGAAGTCGATGACCAAGGCCGACCTGGTGGACGAGATCGCGCAGCGTACGGGACTGACGAAGAAAGACGTCGCCGAGACTGTCGATGAGTTCTTGGACGGTGTCGCGCGCGCCCTCGTGGCGGGCAAGCACATCGAGATCCGAGGTTTCGGAACGTTCAAGGTCAAGGACCGCAAGCCCCGAATCGCGCGCAACCCGCGCACCGGCGAACAGGTGCCGGTTCCTTCACGGAAGGTGCCGGTCTTCAAGGTCTCGAAGGAGCTGAAGGACAAGGTGGCCGCCGCCTGATTCCCGGGATCCCTCGGGCTCGGTCCGAAGAGGCGCCGACGCGGGACCGCCTCCGCGGGCTTTTCCTCGTACCGACCCCGATCGGCAACCTCGAGGACATCACGGTGCGCGCCATTCGGATCTTGCGCGAGGTCGATTGGATCGCGGCGGAGGACACCCGGCGAACGGGAGTGTTGTGCCGCGCCTACGGCATCGATCGTCCGCTCCTGCCGCATCACGCCCATAACGAGCACCGCGAGACGGGGCGATTGGTGGCGAAGCTCCAGGCAGGCGAAGTTGGCGCCCTCGTGACCGACGCCGGCATGCCCGGTTTGGCCGACCCCGGATTTCTCTTGGCGCGCGCGGCGAGACGCGCGGAGATCTCGGTGACCGTCCTCCCGGGCGCCTCTGTCGTGACCACCGCGCTCCTCGCCTCTGGCTTCCCTCCGGAACCGTTCCAGTTCCGGGGCTTCGTCCCACCGACGTCGGCGCGACGGGCTGCCTATCTGGCCGAGGTCGCCGCAGTCGAGATGACCGTGGTCATCTTCGAGACTCCGCACCGCATCCACGCGACCTTGACCGCCGCCATCCTCGCGCTCGGCGATCGACCGATCGCCTACTGCCGTGAGATGACGAAGCTCCACGAGGAGGTGCGCGTCGGAACCGCCGCCATGCTCTTGGCCGATCTGCCGACGAAAGTTCTCGGGGAGTTGGCCCTCGTTCTGGGGCCGCGCGCCCGGCGCGGCGGGTGGGAGCAATGAAGGCGCGTTTGAAGGTCTGGGGCCGCGCGGTCGCGGCCCCGGTCGGCCGCGCGCTCGCGGCGGTCGGCATCGGCGCCAACGCGGTGACTGTCGTCGGCGCGGTGGCCGCGTTTCCAGCCGCGTACGGGTTCTACGCCGGGAATCACGCGCTCGCCTTCGGCGCGCTCCTCGGCAGTGCGCTCTGTGATCTGCTCGACGGCGCCGTCGCGCGTTCGAGAGGCGGATCGGGGACTCGCTTCGGCGCCGCGCTCGACTCGAGCCTCGATCGGTACGGCGAAGGAATCGTCTTCGGCGGGCTCCTCGTCGGGCTCGCCGCGAGGAGCGCCGCCCCTTGGCTCCTCGGTCTCGCCGTTCTCGCCGGCGTCGGCTCCTTCTTGGTCTCCTACGTACGCGCGCGCAGCGAGGGCCTCCAGATTCCTTGCGAGGTGGGAGTGCTCGAGCGCCCGGAACGGCTCGTGCTCTTGCTCGTGCTCGCGCTGTGGGGCGATGCCGGAGCGGTCTGGATCTTGGGGACGATCGCAATCCTCTCCCACGTCACGTTCGCGCAACGGCTCGCGGTGGTCTATCGAACGAGTTCACGCGACGGCGACCGTTCGTGACCAAGATGATTTCGGGCGGACTCTTCGTCTCCTTCGAGGGGGCCGAGGGCGCCGGCAAGACGACACAGATCGTCGGCGTGGTTCGCGCGCTGCGCGGCGAGGGGCGTGCAGTCCTCACCGTGCGGGAACCCGGCGGGACGAGTTTGTCGGAGGCGATTCGCGCTTTGCTGCTGGGTCCCGATGGGCCGCCGATCGAACCTTGGTCGGAGCTGTTGCTCTACGTCGCGGCGCGGGCGCAGTTGGTCGAAGAGGTCATCCGACCGGCGCTCGCGCGCGGCGCCGTGGTCCTCGCCGATCGTTACGTCGACGCCTCGGTCGCGTACCAGGGAGGTGGGCGTCGACTCGGAGCCGAGCGAGTGCGCACCCTGAACCACTGGGCCACCCGTGGATTGCGGCCCGACCTGACGATTCTCCTCGATCTCGATCCCCGAGTCGGCCTGGAGCGGGTTCGCTCCGCGAGGGGCGCAGACTCGCTCGACCGGATCGAACGTGAGGCGCTGGAGTTCCATCGCCGCGTGCGAGCGGCGTACCGACGTGAAGCCCGGCGCAGTAAGTCCCGGATCGTTCTTCTCGACGCCTCTCGTCCCGCGTCGGAGCTCGCCGCCGAAATCCTCACGGCGATCCGAGGCCGCCTGGTGACTCGCCGATCCCGTCCCCGGACCGGCGGTCGCTGATCGGCGCTCCTCTCTGGCCCGTGGTGGGCCGTTCGCCTACCGTGACCCGACGGGAGGATCGAATCGCGTGGATCGAGAACGTTTGACGAAGACACTCGAGGCAGTCCGCGCCGGCGCGCTCGCGGTGGACGCCGCGCTGCGTTTGCTGGAGAAGCTTCCCTATGAGGATCTCGGAGACCTCCGGCTCGACCATCACCGACAACTCCGGACCGGCGCGGCCGAGGCGATCTTCGGCGAGGGCAAGACCGCCGATCAGATCCACCGCGCGGTCGAGGGTCTAGCCCAAACCGGCGTGACCGTGCTGGTGACACGGGTCGACCCAGAGGTCGGCGCGGCGCTCGCCGCCCGCTGGACCGGCGGTCGATGGCACGCGCGCGCGCGTGTGTTCCATCTCTCGGGCGCCGCGTCGCACGAAGGGCTCGGACGGGTCGTGGTCGTCTGCGCCGGCACCACCGATCTCCCGGTGGCGGAGGAGGCGCTGGTGACCGCGCAGGCGAACGGCGCGGCTGTCGAGTTGATTCCCGATGTCGGAATCGCGGGGCTGCATCGCCTGTTGGCGGTTCGCGAAACTCTCGCCGCGGCCGACGTCGTCATCGTCGTCGCAGGGATGGAAGGCGCCCTCCCGAGCGCCGTGGGCGGGCTCGTGTCCGGCGCCGTCATCGCGGTGCCTACTTCGGTCGGATACGGAGCTGCCTTTGGCGGGATCGCCGCGCTGCTCGGCATGCTCACGAGCTGTGCGCCTGGCGTCGTCGTCTGCAACATCGACAATGGCTATGGCGCGGGCGTGGCGGCGGCCCGCATCGTGCGTCGACTCCACGCTCGCGCGACGAACGCTCCGGAGCCAGACGTAGAGTCGACCTAGCCGGGGAGGCGCCGGCCCAGGAGCAGGGCTTCGTGTCCGAGCAACGCTTGGAGCACGACCATCTGCAGGTGCATTCGGTCCGCCGGCCGCAGTTGCCCTTCGATGTCCGCCTTGGGCGGCTCGATGAAGAACCCGCTGGGGCTCTGACACTCGAGCAGGAAGCGCACCGCGTCGCGATAGATCGCGCTCTCGGTCGTCCCCACGACTTGATCGCAGATGACGATCTCCGCCAACAGGTCCGGGTCGAGCGCCGCCCGGTACTGCTGCGACCAGTACGGAAGCGAGCGTTCGAGGTACGCGCGTTCACCCGCCTCGAGGGTCATCGGGCGGAGGCCGTAGTCACTGAGGCCGAAGATCTCGTGCGTCAGAAAGTAGACCTCCATCCGTCCCAGCGAGTCTCGCGGAGGCTGGAGTCGTAGCATCCCCCGAGGCCTTAGCTCTTCGACCGTCGGACCGATTTCCAGTCCGAGATCTCGAATCAGCGAGACGAGCGCGATCTGCAAGGGAACCGGGCGCAACGGAGCGTCGAGTCCCCGTCGGACCAGCTCCGGCAGCGCCTTTTCGATCGAGGGCGCGGAGTAGTCGACGTCGGCGGCGATGGCCATGAGAACCAGGAGATCCGCGATGAATCGCTGCACGCGGGCGCCTTCGAGGAGCGTGACAAGTCGGTCGCCCGCCTCGAGCGGACTCAATCGCTGCCGGACGACTCGACGAAGCTCCTCGCGCCGCGTCGGGTCGACCTCGTAGAGGGCGAGCAGATGCCAGGTGCGGAGTTCGAGGACATAGAAGCGAAACTCGTCGAGGCCTCCGGCCGTCGGGTGCAAACGGGAGGTTTCCATCCACGGGATCAACCGATCGATCGCGGATCGCACCGCGGAGGCGTGCGGCGCGGAGTCGGGAGGCGCCTGGGTCGGCGGGCCGGCCTCTCCGGCGTCCCCGGTGGGCGAACGCAGCAGGGCTGCGGCGGCCAGCAGCCCGCCGAGTACCAGCACCAGCACCAGGAGGACGACCCCGCCGGTCCTCGAGTTCAGCATCACCACAACCTCCACGTGCAGTCGCTTCTACCGACCTCGGATTGTCGGCCAGGGCGGGGGCGGCATCAAGGCGCGTGCCGGTGTAGGCTACGAAGCGGGCATGAGGGAATACGATGAAGGTTCTCTACTTCGAACTCTGGACCGGATTGAGCGGGGACATGTGGGTCGGCTCGCTGCTCGACGCCGGCTGGCCGGCGGATCGTCTCGATTGGCTGGTGCGCGCACTCGGATTCGACGACGTCGAGGTCTTGGTCGAACGTCGTCTCCATCAGGGACTTTCCGGCCTGGGGATTCGAGTCCGCGACCGGACTTCGTCCAATGCGGGCGAAGTCGACCCGTCGCAGCGCAACGCGCACGGTCACGGTCACGATCACTCACACCCCCATTCGCACGAGCATCACGACCATCACGCGCCGCCGAGCGACGATCCGGTACGCCACGAAGGGAGCGGAGCTCACGCCGCTCGCGGGCTCTCCGAGATTCTCGCGCGCGTGCGCCGGGCCGGGCTGCCTGCGGCGGTCGAAGCGCGGATCGTCGCGACGTTCCAATTGCTCGGGGCGGTCGAGGCGAGGATCCACGACATTCCGATAGAGCAGGTGCACTTTCACGAAATCGGAGCGGTCGACTCGATCGTCGACATCTCCGCGGCGGTCCTCGCGCTCCACGATCTGGAGATCGAGCGTGTCTTCTGCGGGCCGCTGGCCATCGGCGGTGGCGAGATCCAGATGGATCACGGCCGGATTCCCAGTCCCGCCCCTGCGACGTCACTGCTCCTCGAAGGCTGGCCGGTCCGTCCCGCGGATGCGGAGGGTGAGTTCCTGACCCCGACCGCCGCGGCGCTCCTGCGCACGCTGGCCTCGCCGGTCGGTGGGCGCCCGGCGCTCGCGGTCGAGCGAATTGGATTCGGGGCGGGCACGCGGAGACATCCCACCTGGCCGAATCTGGTTCGCTGCTGGATAGGTGAGCTTCTGGGGGAGGCTGCCGGGAGTGCGGGCCAACCGGTCGACGAAGAGACGGCTCCGTGGCGCTGCTCGACCGTGGCCGTGCTGGAGACGCAAGTCGATGACCTCGACCCTCGCGTGCTCGCGAGCGCCGCTGATCGATTCCTCGCCGCGGGCGCGCTCGACGTGCTGCGAACCTCGGTTGCGATGAAGAAGGGTAGAGGGGGCGTCTTGGTGACGCTGATCGCGCGACCCGAGGACGAAGCCAGGCTCGTCGGTCTGTTGGCGGCAGAGACCAAGAGTCTCGGCGTCCGAGTTCGGCTCGATCGACGGTGGGAGCGAGTGCGGAGGCTCGCCGAGGTCGACACTCCCTGGGGTCGGCTGAGGGTGAAGGAGATCCGAGAGGACGGCGGGGTGCGGGTCGTGCCCGAATTCGATGATGTCCGAGCGATCGCCGATCGAACCGGCGAGCCGATCGGGAACGTCCTCGCGGAGGTCAGCCGCTGGCTCGAGCTTGGGCACTGAGCTGCGCCCTCGGGGGCAGGTGGTTCCAACGGCGCCATCGGGTCGAACGCGAACCATTTCTTGACACCCCGTAGGCCTCTACCTAAGCTTCCGCCCAGGCTGAACTACCCAGGCTGGGCGAAGGGCAATACCGAGTTAACACATCTCAGGGCACACATCGACGCAGGACGTCCCCCTTTCCGGCGGAGAGAGATTGCTTCCCAGGGAGACAGCTTCGTATCGAGCACTGCTTTGTATGAGAGCACGAATTCGAGAAGAATCTCGTGTTCCGGGGGCTCGGTCTTCTCTTCGCTTGCAGTTCCGTGTAGGTGGCTCCGCCGAGGAGTGACCGCTCGGTCGCGTGATTCGGGGACACAGGTGCGCAGGATCGACAGCCGGCCCGATGGGCTCGGAGTGGATCGCTGCTCAGGGAGAGCGCAACGCTACTCCCGGCCCTCGTGAACTCGAACCTCACGTTCCCGTGCTCGATCTCCCGTCGACGAGTCAGGATGGTTCGACCGCCGCGTATCTGGGCTGGGACTCGAGGCAGCGAGGGGTCCGGATCCGCGCCAGACCAGGAACACCAGACGGAGGCAGAAAATGAGGAAGCGCCTTGCGTTGTTGGCCGTGGCTGCTATCGCCGCGTCCACCGCGACCGCGTTTGCCCGCACAGGTTCGGACAGTCGGCCCCTCTTCGAGGCCGATCGCGTCTCAGCCGGTGCGAGCAATATCGAGCGGGACTTCCCGGCGCGCGCGCCGGACGGATCCGCCCGGGCAGACACGGTTTTCTTCGGTTACTTCACCGTCATTTCCGGCAACAAGTATGCCGTGCAAGGTGACATGTGGACCTGGGACCATGGCGCCGCCGATCCGCTCGAGGGATGGTATGCCAGGGATCTCAGCGCGAACGAAGGGTCCTATTTCCGGCGGATCACCGCGGCGTCGTGGTCGGGTCACACCAACGCGGTGGCGGCTCCGATCATCGCGGGCGCGGGAAGCGCCTGGGTCGGAATCTTCGAGGATGAGGCGGATGCCCTCTGTTGGGAAGCCGGCCTCGGATACGGTAACGCCTGGTGCCAGCGGTGGCAGTCGCCGCTGTTGACCTACGACGGCGCCGGCGATGTCCAGTTCTCCTTCCAGTACTTCAACAACACCGAGCCCGCGTTCGACTACTCGAAGGCGATCTTGCGTTTGGCGAACGGTGAAGAGAACGCGATCAACGGTCTCGGTTTCGACGACATTATCGGCGATCCCGCGACCAGCACCTACCCGACCTTCACGCAGCCGATCTTCGAGAGCAGCTTCGAGGGACAGACGCAGTTCCGGATCGTCTTCGAGATGACCGCGGACGGCGGCTGGTCCGACGAAGATGGCGACTACGCGACCGACTACTCGGCCTTCGCGGTCGATAACGTCACGTTGACGAACAACATCGTCGGCGGAAATCTCGCCTACAATTACGACGTCGATGCCAACGGTTGGACCGCACTCACGTGCGACCCGATCGGAACGCTCTTCGGTATCAACGATCTTTCCGAGTACACGATCGCGGACGAGTGCGCGTGTGAACTCTCGGGCAACGTTCTGGAGTGCCACGACAGCACGCTGGAGCAGAAGCACCCGTACGGTCAGCACATCCTTGCCTACTCGCCTCCGATGGACAAAACGGCGCAGCCGGCCAACCTGAACAGCATCTTCGTCGACATGGACATCTACGGCGAAATGCCCCAGGCCAACGGAGTGTTCTATCGTCCGGGCTGGAACTACTTTCCGTTCACCTGTCCCGCGACCGGCGCCACCCAGTGGTCGGGCCGCGTCGGACAGGCGTCGTTCAACTACCTCGGCGACGATCCGACCTGCACGGGGTTGGCCAACTCCGCGACGGGCAACGGAGTGCCGGGCAGCTCGCAGCTCGCGGGATTCATCTGGGAGGTCTACGCCTCCTGCGATGCGTTCGCGATCGCTCCGACCAACTGCTCTGGTATCACCAACTTCACGCCGATCATCGACAACGTTCGCATCGGGCTGACGGAGGTGGCCAATGCGCCGCCGCTGAGCTTCGATCCGGGCACCAACTTCATCGATGGCTTCGGACAGTCGCCGCTCCTCTCGCCGACCAACGCCGGCAACGCCGACATCACCTATGACAAGGGCAGCTCCGTCATCGACGGCGATAGGGCCAATCTCGGTGACTCGCTCACGGTCGTCGGTCCGGTCTCGGGTCCCGGCTGGGAGGCCCGCCTCTGGTTGCGGATCCGTCGTGAGGGGCCGAGCCAGGGTTCGATCCCGAACTACAACACGTGGAAGACGGCTGTGGCGGACGGTCTCACGATCACCGGCGCGACCGGCAAATTCACGTTCGGACACATGGACTCGACGCAGGTCGGCTTCGCGGCGCTCAAGAACAAGCGCGTCTCCGAATTCAAGGAGAACGATGACGACTTCGCGGGCGAGCTGACCGACAACAACGAGATCATCCGCGACGGAGTTCTGGCGCCGGGTACGCAGATCCAGTACTTCATCACGAGCAACTTCTTCACAAACCAGGGGGTCTACTTCTACCTGCCGGACACGACAGGCAGTAACTTCCTGGAATTCGAGATCCTCCCCAGCTATCGGCTGGACGCCGGAATCGCGAAGTTCCCGTGCATCCTCACGGTCGACGCCAACACCGGAAATCAGTTCTTCGTCGACAACGCCCTCAACGTCGCCCTCAACGGCGCGGCGCCGGGCGCTCCGATTCCGAACCCGACCCGGTGGGATCGTTACGACTACAACGACGCGTCGTCGAACTGGAACGCTCCGATGTCCCGCACTATCGGCGGAAACAACGGTGTGAACCTCCCGCAGATGTTGGGTTACCGGCAGGTGATCATGTACGTCGGCGGATCGACCAGTGGCGCCTTCGAGACCCAGGACTTCACACTGATCTCGGACTGGCTGACGTCGGTTGTCTGTCAGGGCAACGTCGCTCGCCAGGGCTTCATCGGAAACGGAGACAACTTCGGGTTGCTCCTGACGGGTAAGAACCCCGCGTTCCTGGCGAACGACCTCGGCGTCACCTTCAAGTGCGACGCGTACAACGTTGCCTCGTGCGGCCCGGCCACGGCCGACGAGAGCTTCTGTGTCCGCGTGAACAATGCGGCCGGTTCCCAGTACCCCCCGGCGATCGCGTACGACGCGTGGGGCAACTGGTGCCCGCAGCGGTTTACGTTCGACGTCTTGAACACCACGGCCGGTGGTATCGGAAACCGCGTCTACAACGACTATGACAACGGCGGCGTGAACACGAACTACGCGCAGGTTGTCAAGACGGTGACGGGCGTCGGCACCGGTAACTATCGTTCGGTCCTCGACGGTATCGCCTACAACCACCTCTCGGAGCGCGACGGCATCGACGAGTGCGTGGGCGATTCGGCGCACATCGTCACGGCGGTCTACAACGAGATCACCTCGGCGTTGAACTGGATCTACACCGGCGGCGGCGGTATCCCGAACCTCTGTTCGGATATCTGCAACCCCACCTCGGTCGACGACGATGCGACCTCGGGCAACCCGATGGTGACGGCGCTCTACCAGAACTCACCCAACCCGTTCAATCCGCGGACGGCGATCAAGTTCTCGCTCGGCCAGACCGGCCAAGTCGAGCTCATGATCTTCGACGTGAACGGACGCAAGGTGAAGACTCTGGTCAACGGCAACCGGAACCAGGGGGTCCACACCGAAGTCTGGGATGGAACCGATGATGCCGGCCACAAGGTGGGTTCGGGCGTCTATTGGAGCCAGCTCAAGACGACCGGGTACGAGTCGAACAAGAAGATGGTCATCCTGAAGTAGCTTCGGGCACAGCCGTCTCGTTCGGAAAGAATCGAGGGGGACCGGCGGCAAGCCGGTCCCCCTCGTCGTATCTTCGGCCGAGATGGGGCGCACGCTGTCCGTCGATTGACCCGCGGACGGAGCGATGCTAGTCTGCCGGCATTCCGGGGATCTGGTTGGGGGGAAAGTAGATGCTGGAGAAGCGGCCTCGGCCGAGCGCCGTCGGTGTGCCCGCGATCTCGGTCCTGTTCTTGGCGTTCCTATTCGCCATCACGCTCTTCGCTCCGGGATGCCGCGATGAGATCGCACTCCCGATAGATCGTAATCAACGTCCTGAGACTGTGTTGACCGGGGCGCCGGGCGACAGTCAGACGTCCGTCTATCGCGTGCACCTGCACTGGAACGGCTTCGATCCCGATGGCGAGGTCGTCGCGTACGAATGGGCGGTGACCGAGTCGCTCCCGAATCTCGAAGACGTAGAATTCCAGCGGACCGAGCGGACCGACAGCATCTTCGCGTTCCAGGTCGAAGTGAATCGTGAGGTGCTGGGGCATCGATTCTACGTGCGCGCGATCGACAACGAAAACGCGGTCGACGAGACGCCCGCCTACACGTTCTTCGCTGCCCGCAACACCTGTGTGCCGAAGGTGATCTTCACGCGGTCGTTCGCCACGTTGCCATCGGGCGCCACCCGACAGATCGTTTCGACCAGCGAATTGAATCCCTCCGACACCATCCCCGCCGGCTCGGCAGTGACCTTTGCCTGGAGAGGCGAGGACTGCGACGTGATCGTGAATCCGGACGGATCGATCGAACAGGTGGGGAAGGTCGTCCGATTCAGCTACAAGCTGGGGCCGATCGAGGTCGGATACATCGACGGCACGCTAGCCGACTCGGTCGCGATCTATCCGGCATCTCGTCTTCGCAGCGATCGGTTCGCGCTGACTGTTCGCGCGGTCGACGACGCTGGCTTCGGCGGTTTGGATCCGGCGGTCCGCACCTTTGTCTGGAATTACGATCCCAACACATGGTTCTCTCGCATCGTTTCTCCGGACACCGGTGATTCTGTCTCGGTTTTCTACGCAGACACTCTCGGCGCCGGCGAGTTCGAGGCATTCTTCGACGGCGACACACTGCCGCTGACGTCCAATGGCGCAACGATCCGAGGCCTGGTTCGAGGCTTCGACCGCGATGACCCGGCGGGAACCGGGGCGATCTCCCGCTACCAAGCTCGCCTCTTGGCGCAGGGAGACAGTGGACCGTGGGTGACGCTGGACCGAGCCGAACGCGAGTTCGAGGTGGAGCGGGTCTATTCGGGGGATTACTTCCTGACCGCGCGAACGGAAGACGCGTTCGGTCGTGTCGATGGAAGTCCCGAAACTCTGTTCGTTGCCGTGAATCGGCCGCCGCGCTTCATCGCGGCCGGAACTCTCGCGGACGGATCGGACTTCACTCAAGTGCCGTTTCCGGGCGAGGTGCTCACGGTGGCGGAGGGCGACAGCCTTCTGTTCATGCGTTTTGCCGCCGTCGACCCCGACCCCATAGCCCAGGCGCATGAACTCGAGTACCGCTACCGATTTTCGTCGCATCCGATTCCGGGGGGGGGCCAAGGCCAGCAGTCATTCTTCTGTCCGTGGGTGCGAGACCAGTTCGAGTCGTCGATTCGAATCTTCGGACGTTTGAACTGCGGCGACGGCGCCACGCCCCCGCTCCTGGAGGGCGATTACGAGGTCACGGTGGAGGCGCGCGAGTTTCGATCGGAGACCGAGCAGCAGTTCGGCCAGCGCAGCGGCCGAAGGGTCGTGCAGTTCCGGGTGGAGTACCGATGATCGCAAGGAGGTCGCGCCACATGACCCCATCACTTCGCCGCATCCTGTTCGCCGCGCCGGCCTTCCTTCTGGCGCTCGGGTCTGCCGCCTGCCTACTCATCCCCGAAGAGACCGAGCAGGGGGAGCGAGTTGCGAATCGTCGGCCGGAGGTCCGGATCACCGCCGGTGGTTCCTCAGCCGACTCCGCCGGTATCGACTACAAAGTTCGGTTCAACTGGCACGGCACGGACGATGACGGGGTGGTGGCGCTCTATCAATTCGCTATCGACGACACGGTGAGCGAGGGCGCCTGGACCGATACGACGAGTTTCTCTTCCACCTTCCCGCTTTCGGCGACGGTCGTCGATCCCGAGGACCCGACGCGGTTCATGAACTGGCACGCGTTCTACATTCGGGCGGTCGACAACGAATTCGCCCGTTCGGCCGTCGATACGCGCTACTTCAACGCACGGACGATCGCCCCCAGCACACGTTTCACCACGCCGACCAACCTGACCGAGTATCCGGAGTTGCTCAAGACCGTCCTTTTCGAGTGGGTCGGAGAGGACCTGGATAGCTCGCAGCCGGACCAGGCGCCGGTCTGGTTCGAATACAAGCTGGTGGAGATCGGACAGATCACCGACACCGAGGATGTGATTCGCGACTCGCTCTACAACGCGAACAACATCCTGCTCGATACACTCACGGTAGGCTCGAAGCGAGGATGGGTCCGGGTTCCCGCCAGTGAACGATCGCTCACCCTGCGGGACCTCCCGGGCGAGTCTTCCTTGGCCTTCGCCGTCCGCGCGATCGACGAGGCCGGTGCGGTCGAGCCGGTGCTGATCAAGGGAGTCAACTTCATCGCGTTCGTCGTCCAGCCACAGCCGGGCCAACCCTCCGTGACGATTCGCGAGGCCAGCGTCGGCTCGTACCTCTTCGTTTCGAACGACGACGTCTGGGAGATCGACGTGTCGACCGACCGGCCATTGCTCTTCTCATGGATCGGCGACGCGTCCTCCTATGGCTCCCAACCTGGGAATGTGAACTACGCGCTGGACATCGTCGACGTCGAGAACGAGGAGATTCGTGATCCGCGCGGCATCGGGGGCTGGATTGGCTGGGGACGCTGGGACCGGGTCCTCCGCCCGTTCATCTTCCCGAGCGACGATGGCCCGGGTCGGCATGTCCTCTGGGTGAAGATGCGCGACATCACCGACTCCAAGGAATCGGAACGGATCTGTCGGATCGAGATCACGGTCATCGCGTTCACCCAACACAAACTGGCGCTCATCTGCGACGACGCGCGGTTCCAGGGACGGCCGCTCGACGAGGAACACGATTCCTGGCTGGATCGAAACGTGTTCCGTCGGCTCTTCGACTATGGCCGGGTGGATCGTCACGACTTCTTCGGCACCGGCCAGAAAGACGAGCGGCGTGGCAGAGTCGTGCGAGCGCTCGATCTCGATCAGGTAGCCCAGTATCAGAACATCGTCTGGAGTCAGAACCTGAGTACAGGTACGCCGCTGACTCCCGCGTGGGAGATCGAGCGCCTCCAGCACCGTCTCAGCGCACATGTCGGGGCGGGCGGAAACGTCTTCGTCTTGGGCTCGTCTTTCCTGGGGACCATGCTGGGGACCGTGTCGACCGGCAACCTCAGTTATCCGAAGTTTCCCGAAGATTGGGACGGGGCGGCCAATGAACTCGAGGAAGTGGGTTTCGATTTCGACTCCTTCATCTGGAAGTTCATGCACATCCGCAATCCGATCGTGTCAGTGCCGGGTCGAGGGACGCCGGAGCAGAAGGAGGCGTCCGGGATGGTTGCCGCTCGCTCGCTGAACCCTTCTTACCCGGACATCGAACTCGACCGGAGCGACTACAATCCGGAAGAACTCATCGATTGCGAGGCGGGCAACCCCGCCAGCTGCATCTACCAGGGTGGTCTGGGACGCTGGGAAGCGACCGAGGCGAATGCCCGCTCCGTCATCCAAGAGGCTGGGTTGGATTCGATCTACGCGGTCGCCACGTTCAACAAGCTCTACGACCCGGATAGTCCGGACGGTATCCCGATCACGGCGACCGTGGACAACGCGATCATCGCGCAGCGGTACGAGTCGACCCGGGCCGACACCTTGGCCGGCACGGCTCAGGGACGTGTCTTCTGGTGGGGCTTCCAGCCGTTCCTCTTTCAAGAACAGTCAGTTCAGGACGCCGGCGCCGCCACCATCAATTGGCTGGTGACCGGCCGCGATCACTAGGCGCCGATCCGATCCGCCTCGCAGGGAAGGGAGACTTCGATCGTGACAGGTTCGACGGGCCTCGCGCTGCGCGCCTGGTTTCGCTCCGCTGCTGTAGTGGCCTTTGTCTTCTGGGGCGGGGTGTGCGCGGTTGGTCCGGAGGTCTGCGCGTCAGCCGCGCAGTTCGACTCCCCGCCGACGCTGTCGTCGCGCCGAGTGCTCCTGTCTTGGGCGCCGGATCCAGATGATCCTGTTTACACAGGAAACACGGTCGTGCAGCAGCTCGGGCAGTTCGCCGGCATCCACGCTCCGGGTCGCGAGGTCACCGCGATCGTCATACGGGGCTCAGGCGACTTTGCGTGGTCGTACGCCTTAGGCGATGCAGTCGTCAGCGGCTGGACGACGGTCGATGGCGTGGTTCGCGAGACGCTGGATCTGCCGCCAGGCGCGGATGTGCGGGCTCTGAGCGCGCACGGCTCGGACCGATATGTCCTGGCCGCGCTCGCGTCGGGATCTCTCGTGTTCTGGGATCGCGAAACGACCGGCCGCACCCCGCGGACGATCGCAGCGACAGAGACTCCGCTGCGGGATGTCAGGTTTGCCCGCGGGTTGCTGGACGAGGAGGATGTGAGCTTCTACGTCCTCGGGACGGACGACACGTTGCGGATCTATCCGTCTCCCGACGAGTCGCCGATCGCTCTGGTGACGCCGGACGGCGTCCCGACCTCGATCGACGTGCTCCAGTCTCCTCAGGGGACGCTCCTCGCCGTGGGTAGTTCGAGTGGGCGGGTCCGACTGTGGAACTTGACCGTGGATCCGCAGGTCCCGCGGTTCTCTCTCGAGGGCCATGCGGCCGCGGTCCTGGACGTCGTCTTTTCTCCCGACTTCCGCCGTGTAGCGTCGGTCGACGAGACGGGTGAGCTCCGGATCTGGGACGTCACCCGGGGGACCTCGCTCGCCGTCGCCTCGGCGGGGACGACCGCATCGAGGGTCGGCTTCTCCGCGCCCGACGGCGCGATTCTCTTCGTTTCACACACGGACGGTCGACTCGAGCTGCGCGACGGATTGAACGCAACGTCCTACCGTGTGGTGCAAGTGGCCGACGAAACCGTCTCGTTCGCTCTGGCGTCGGACGGTCGTCGAATCGCCGTGGGCGACTCCGACGGCGTCGTGACGGTCACCCGGGCCGGACGTTGCATCGCCAGCGCGCTGGATCCGGTCTGTTTCGGCGGTTACAAGATCTTCCGCAGCCCGACTCCGAGCGAGTCCGACGTGGTGCTCCTCAGGTCCTACAACTTCGGCGATTCCACCTGGGCATTCGCGGGAGACGAGCGACAGTTCAGCGATTCCGATTCGATCATTCCGCGGCGCAACCCGTTCGACCCACTGAACGATGACTTTCCGCAAGCGCCAGCGGTCCTGGCGGGACCGCACAACGGAGTGCCATACTTCTACAGTCTCGTCCGCTTCAACTATCGCTTCTACAATGGCGCCGTGTTCGAGGTGTATCAGAACACGATCCAGGATGGCTTCTACCGCGACTCCGGCGCCTCCGCGCCGACGCCGCTCTCGGCGGTTCCACCCAGTCGGTCCGAGCTGCCGGTCTTGGGTGAAGTGTACGCGGTCCCCAACCCTTATGAACTCGGGCGCGTTCCATGGGATCGCGGCGCGGACCGCAGGATCGAGTTGCGCAATCTGCCGGGCCGCGCGCGAATCTCCATCTATACGGTCAACGGCGATCTCGTCCGCGTGCTCGAGCACGGCGTTGATCGCTACGGCGAGGAGCGCGGAGTCGCGAGCTGGGATCTGAAGAACAGTTCCGGCCGCCTCGTCGTGTCTGGTGTCTACCTCTACAGGGTCGAAGCGCCTTCCGGCGAAGTGATCCAGGGCTACCTCGCGCTCGTCCTCTAGTCGAGCGGGGTTCCGGAAGGTCTCGATGGTCTCGGCCACGCGACCCGGTGCGTTGCGCTCCGTGCCGGGCTCGCGCGCCGCGCCACGTCCCGGCTGGTTCGCTCCCGCGCTCTGGGCGATCTTGCTGGGCTCGCTCGGCGTGCGGCTCGCCTACCTCGGGGTCTACGCGCGCGAGATGCCGCTCTACCGGACGCCGCTCGTCGACGCGCGGATCTACGCCGATTGGGCCTCGGCCATCGCTGGTGGCGACGTCTGGAGCGCGGCCGAGGGCGTCTTCTACCGAGCCCCGCTCTATCCGTATCTCCTCGCGGCGGTCCTGTCGTCCACCGGTCAATTCCAGCCTTGGATCTCGTTGCTCCAGATCGGGCTCGGACTCTTCGTCATCTGGGGAACTGCCCGGCTGGCGGAGATAGCCGCGGGGCCGGTCGCCGCCGTCGCCACCGCGATCTTGCTCGGCTTCTACGGTCCGATGATCGCGACCGAGAGCAAGTTGCTCGCGACGAGCCTCGGCCTCGCGCTCCTCACGGCGCTGCTGCTGACCGTCGTGCGATCCAGCTCGGGCCGTTCGGGAACGACCGGGTGGCGATTGGCCGCGGGTCTGGTTCTCGGCCTGGCGGTCCTCGTTCGGCCACAGTGGTTGGCGCTGGGCGCACTGCTTCCGCTGGCCACGGCGTCGCCGGGAGCTTGGCGTCGGCCGGGCGCGCTCGGGTCGCTTCTCGGTTGGTGGCCCTACGCGCTCGGCGCCGCGCTGGTCATCGCACCGGTCGCTCTCCGCAATCGAGTGATCGGCGACGATTGGGTGCTCGTCTCCGCCAACGGCGGGATGACGTTCTTCCAGGGGAACAACGAAGAGAACGAGAGCGGCCTGTTGACTGTGATCAAGAAGTTCGAGGTCGACGGGAGCGCGACCGAACAGCGCGCGCTGGAGACTCGCGCGGCCGAAGAGGCTCTCGGCCGGACGTTACGACCCTCGGAGGTGAGTTCGTTCTGGACTCGACAGGCGCTGATCTACATCTCCTCCGATCCGATCGACTGGCTGCGATTGGAAGGGCAGAAGCTCTTCCGCTACGTGACAGGGTACGAGTACGCGGACAACTACTCGTACTACATCGAAGAGGCTCGTGTCTGGCCGCTGCGCTTGGCTGCGGTCACGGTCGGAATGATCCTGGCGTTGGCCGTCGGGTCCTGCCTCTTGGGCGTCCTTCGGGCGGGAAAGCGCGATCCGACGGAATCGACCCAGAGTCGCGACGCCTTTCGCATCGCGCTTCTCACGGCGGCCTTCGGGCTCGCCGGCTGCCTCGCCTTCTATGTCAGCTCGCGCTACCGAATGGAGTCGGCTCCCGCGCTGGCGGTGCTCGCGGGAGTAGGGATCGCGCATTGGATCGAGGAGAGCCGGCGGCGCGTCCGCGACGGGTCCGAGTCGGCGCCAGGCCGTTGGACGGCGAGTCGCGCGCTGATCGCATCCGGCGCGACCGCCGTGTTCGTCTTCGCGATCTCCTGTTGGCCCCCCGGCGCTCCCGCGCGTTCGCAAGAGTCGATCACCTGGCTACAACTGGGACATGCCTTCGAATCGCAGAAGCGCACGATCGAAGCGGAGGCCGCGTATCGTCGATCGGTGCGCGTCCTCCCGCAGAACGTCTTCGCGTGGAACACGCTCGCACTCTCGCGCGCGCGGAGCGGATCGGCGGCCGAGGGACTCGCGGTGCTCGACAGCCTGGTCCCCGAATTCCAAGGACATCCGTTGGCTCTCTATTCGCGCGGCTATCTCCTCAGTCGACTCGACCGAGAAGAGGAGGCGATCTCCGTCTGGAGGGAGGCGCTCCAGGCGAATCCTCTGATGCGAGAGGCGCACGTCGAGTTGGCGCTTGCCTACGAGCGGAGACGCGACTGGGATCGAGCACTCGATCATCTGACCGAGGCGCGCAGACTCGGCGATCGCTCGTCCGACCTGCTCGCGCACCTCGGCTTCGTGCAGTTGCGACGGCATGCGTTTCGTGAGGCGCGCGATGCCTATCGACTGCGCATCGCCGAAGGCGAGCGAGAGCCAGGCGCACGGCTCGATCTCGCGATCGCCTCGTTCTACGACGGACGACCCGCCGAGGCGGAGTCACTCCTGGCGACGTTGCCGGAAGGGACCGACCCGCCATTGGTCGCGTACTACCGCGGGCTGGCGGCGCTCTCGGTCGGCGACGACGTCGCGGCGGGGGAACAGTTGGAGCGCGCGTTCGCGCTCGACCCCGCGCTTCGCGAAGACTACGAGCTGTGGCGCTCGGAGAACGTCGTCCCCCGCTGAGCCGACCGCGGGTTGCGATCGCGTAGCGCGTCGGTATACTCCGGCGGATCAACCGACCCCATCGCCCCGACCGAACTGGATCTCTCGAAAGGCAGGCAGGATGCCGAGTCCGTACGTCTATTTCTTCGGCCAAGGGAAGGCTGAAGGCTCCGGCCAGATGAAGGATCTCCTCGGCGGCAAGGGCGCCGGCCTGGCCGAGATGTCGAACGCCGGCATTCCTGTACCCCCTGGATTCACCATTACCACCGAGGCCTGCAACCTCTACTACGAGCACGGCGGCAGGCTGCCCGAGATGATCGTGACCCAGCAGGCGGAGGCGTTGGCCAGATTGGAGACCGTCCAGGGGAAACGACTCGGCGATCCGGACGATCCGCTGCTCGTTTCGGTCCGCTCCGGCGCGAAGTTCTCGATGCCGGGCATGATGGACACGATCCTCAACCTGGGTCTCAACGATCGCTCGGTCCGCGGACTGGCCGCCAAGACCGGCAACGCGCGTTTCGCGTGGGATTCGTATCGCCGCTTCCTCCAGATGTTCGGCGCCGTCGTGTTGGAGATCGAGAAGGAAGTCTTCGAGCGCGAGATCAAGGCCCTGAAGAGTCGTCGAGGAGTGACGGCCGATGTCGAACTGACCGCGGCCGACATGGAAGAGTTGAGCGGCACGTTCACGGCTCGTATCGCGGCGCTGACCGGGAGTCCTTTCCCGCAGGAGCCGGCTCTCCAGTTGGCGCTGGCGCGAGACGCCGTCTTCCGCTCTTGGCACAACGACCGCGCGGTCTTCTACCGCAAGCAGCACGGCATCTCCGAAACGCTCGGCACCGCGGTCAACGTGCAGGCCATGGTTTTCGGCAACAAGGGAGCGACGTCCGGCACGGGGGTCGGGTTCACGCGCAACCCCGCGACGGGAGCGAAGGAGTTCTATGGCGAATTCCTCCTCGATGCGCAGGGAGAGGATGTCGTCGCGGGCACCCGCACTCCTCGTCCGATCGCCGAGCTCGAGCAGGTGATGCCCGAGGTCTACGCACAGCTCCGAGAGATCACGACGCGGCTCGAGCGTCACTATCGCGATGTGCAGGACTTCGAGTTCACGATCGAGGAGAACCATCTCTACATGTTGCAGACCAGGACCGGAAAGCGGACCGCGCAGGCCGCCATCCGGATCGCGGTCGAGATGGTGGCGGAAGGCCTGGTCCCGCGAGACGAGGCGCTCCTTCGCGTCGAGCCGAGTCAGCTCGATCAGTTGCTGCACCCGCGTCTCGATCCTTCGATCCACGCCCGGCCCATCGCCAAGGGACTGGCGGCGTCCCCGGGCGCGGTCTCGGGGCGAATCGTCTTCGAGCCGGCCGAGGCGGTCGATGCGGCGGCCAATGGCGAGCACGTGATCCTCGTTCGCAACGAGACCAATCCCGACGACATCCGAGGGATGGCCGCGGCGCGCGGAATCCTGACGGCGACCGGCGGAATGACCTCGCACGCCGCCGTGGTCGCACGCGGCATGGGCAAGTGCTGTATCGCGGGCTGCGGCGCCATCCGGATCGACGAAGACGCGCAGGTGATGCACATCGGCTCCGACGCCTACCCCAAGGGGGAGATCCTCACCCTGGACGGCTCGACCGGCGAGGTCTTCGCCGGCCGCCTTCCGACCCTCGAGCCCGAGATCTCAGGTGAGTTCGACACCTTCATGGGGTGGGCCGACGAAGTGCGCAAGCTCCGGGTGCGCGCCAACGCCGATGTCCCCGCCGACGCGGAGCAGGCTCGGCGCTTCGGCGCGCAAGGAATCGGCCTCTGTCGGACCGAGCACATGTTCTTCGCCGACGATCGGATCGACCGGGTGCGTGAGATGATCTTGAACGCCCCGGTGGTGCGACGCCTGAAGCTGCGGTTGGCGGAGTTGGAGCAAGAGCTGGCCACCGCGGGCGGCGAGCGCAAGACGAAGCTCGAGACCGACCGCGCTTCCATCGCGAGAGAATTGACGGAGCCGAAGCGGGTCTTCGACGATGCGCTCGCGGCCATCGGCGTCCTACAGCGAGAGGACTTCAGAGGCATCTTCCGCGTGATGGATGGGTTGCCCGTCACGATCCGGACCCTCGATCCTCCCTTGCACGAGTTCCTTCCAAAGCGCGAAGAGCTCATGGTCGAGATTGCGCTGTTGCGCGAGCGCGGCGCCGACGCGGCGACGCTGGCGCCGCGAGAACTGCTCCTCCAGCGGGTCGAGGAACTCCACGAGTTCAATCCGATGCTCGGTCACCGCGGCTGCCGCTTGGGGATCACGTTCCCGGAGATCACGACGATGCAAGCGCGCGCGATCTTGGAAGCCGCCTCCTCGTTGGAGGCTGAAGGCATCAAGGTGCAGCCCGAGATCATGATCCCGCTGGTCGGGGATGTGCATGAGTTCCGGCACCAGCGCGCGCTCGTCGACAAGGCCGCGGCGGAAGTGGCGCGCGCGACCGGTCGAGAGACGGCGTATCTCGTCGGAACGATGATCGAGGTGCCGCGCGCCGCCCTGACGGCCGACGAGATCGCGAGTGAGGCGCAGTTCTTCTCGTTCGGCACGAACGATCTGACGCAGATGACCTACGGCTATTCACGCGACGACGCCGGCAAGTTCCTCCCGGAGTACTTGGATACCGGGATCCTCGAGCAAGACCCGTTCATCTCCCTCGACGCGAAGGGCGTGGGTCAACTGGTGGTCATGGCGGTCGAGCGGGGTCGCGCGGTGAGGTCGGACCTGAAAGTCGGGATCTGCGGAGAACACGGCGGCGACCCGAAGTCGATCGAGTTCTGTTTCCGACACGGGCTCGACTACGTGAGCTGCTCGCCGTTCCGAGTGCCGATCGCGCGATTGGCCGCGGCGCAGGCGACGTTGCGCGCGCGCAGCGCGCGCGGCGCGGAGACGACAACCTCCGCCTGAGGACGCGCGAGCCTCCAGCGGAACCGGAGGCGGGCATGCCTCACTACGTCTGGCAACGCGGACAGGTCGGCGAGCAGCGGAGCTCGGGCGCCGTCGCGTCGATCTTGCACTCGTCGTTCTGCTTCGGCGCGATCGTCTCGATCGCGGCCTTCCTGCTCTTGGACTCGGAGGTCTCGCGCGGCGTCGATGCCGGCTGGTTGGCGCTCGTGCTCGGCCAAGGAGTCTGGATCTCGGTCTTCGCATCGTTGCTGCTGCTCAACCCGAGTTTCCTGGAGACGCTGGACGGGCGACCGCTCGGCCGACTCGGTTGGCCGAACCAACTCACTCTCTCGCGGATCTATCTGCTGCCGCTCATGCTCGCGTTGATCCTGCGCGCACACTTCGGAGAGGCGCTCGTGCTCTACGCCGTGCTGGCCTCGACCGATGTCGCCGACGGCATCCTCGCGCGGCGAAGCGACGGCGCGACCAAGCTCGGCTTCGTTCTGGACCCGCTGGCCGACATCCTGTTCAACCTGGGGATCTTCAGCGCACTCTCGCTGGCCGGCGCCTTGCCTTGGTGGGTCGGCGCCTTGGTGATCCTCCGCTACGGGATTCTGCTCGTCGGCTGCGCGGTGCTCTACGGCTGGAAGGGTGAGATCTGGATTCGCCCGACCTTCTTCGGAAAGGCGACCGGCTTCCTCGTCGCGCTGTTGACCACCGGCTTGTTCGTTCTCCTGGCCATGGGAGGGACCCAAGGGGCACTCTCTCACTGGACCGGCCGGTCGATCGGCGTGCTCGTCGCCATCGGAGTGTTCCACGTTGTCGTGATGGGCTGGATCAACATACGCCGGCCGAATCAGGGTGGAACGGCGGTCTATCGTCGATCCTTCGGTCTCCTGGTCGGTCGCAACCCCGCGCCGCGCGGACCGTAGGGGAACCGCCCCCGGTCGGTCGGGTTCGACCCGAGTTCGAGATCCAACCACGTAGCTGCCAGGGATGGAGGTCAGACAGGCCCGATGGAACGTTTCTCACTGCAACTCCTCGCGCCTCACCTCTGGTTCTGGATCTTGCTCCTCGTCCCTGCACTCTGTCTCGCGTACTGGGCCTACTACCGGCTGCTGGCCCCACTGACGCGACCGGCGCGCGCCGCACTCTGGAGCCTCCGCGGGCTGGCGTTTCTCATCGTCCTCTTCGCGCTCTGGCAGCCGGTCGCGAGCGTCGCGTGGCGCGACTCGGGGAAGCCGGCGCTCGCGGTGTTGATCGACCGTTCCGGCTCGAGCGCCCTGCCCGGCCCGAACGGCTTGGCTCGCGAGGAGCAGATCCGCGACCTGCTCCCGACCATCGACGATGCGCTGGGAGATCGATTTCGGCTCGACTGGTACGGTTTCGCCGACGGAATCACGCCGATGAGCGGCGACACGCTCCTGGATGCGGTCGGCGCCACGTCGATCGGCGGCGCGCTGGAATCGGTGCTGCTGCGAGACGAATCGCCGGTCGACGGCATTCTCATCGTTACCGATGGCGTCAACACGGCGGGACGAGATCCGGTGCGGATCGCATCCGCGTCGCCCGTGCCGGTCTTCACGGTCGCCGTCGGGCCGAACGCTCCGCCCCGCGACATCGAAGTACGACGGGTGCAAGCGAATCCGACCGGCTTCGTGGGAGAGCCGGCGCCACTGCGGATCACTCTCGCGAGCAAGGGCCTGGCTGGCCGCACCGCGCAGCTCGAGGTGAGGGAACAGGGCGTCGTGCGTCACCAGCAGGAGGTCTCGATCCTCGGGGATCGTGGGTTGGAGCAAGAGGTCACGACGCAGATCGTTCCGGGTGGTCCGGGTTTGCGCGTCTTCGAGGTCACTGTGCACGCCGAGGGCGACTCCGTGCCCGAGAACGATCGTCGTGTCGTCGCACTGAACATCCTCGAACGCAAGACGAAGGTGCTCTGTCTCGCCGATGGCCTCGACTGGGATCTCGCCTTCCTTCGTCGCGCGCTGGATGCCGACACGACTCTCGAGTACTCGTATCTCGTGCAGGGACGCCCCGGCCAGTGGAGCCGGGTCGGCGCGACCGGCGCCACGCGGGCGCCCTCCACCCGCGCCGAGCTCGCCGAGTATGCGGCGGTCGTTCTCGTCTGGGCCGGCGGGGCCGGTTTCCCCGCGGACTTCTCGGCGGGACTACCGGCCTATGTTCGCGCGGGCGGAGGACTGTTCGTCTTGGGTGCGGCCCGCGACGGCTCGGCGGGCCCGCTCGCCGGACTCTTGCCCGCCAGCTTCGAGCCGGGCTCTCGCACCACCGAGCTGCAGAGGGCGGTCCTGACCAATGAGGGGATGCGCCACGCCGTCACCGCTGTTCGCGATGACCCGGCCCAAGCGGCGCAACTGGTCGGCTCATTGCCTCCACTCTGGAAGCCAGCGGGGCTTCGTCGTGCGAACCCTTCTGCGCGCACGTTGCTCGAGTTGCAGGGACCGCGCGGCGCGGAGCCGGCGCTGGTCGCGGCGTACGCCGCGAGGGGCAAGGTCGTATGGATGCCGGCGCGGGGCCTCTGGCGCTGGCGTCTGACGGCGGCCGGTTCGGATCTCCCCACCGACGCAAGCTCGCAACTGGCGCTGTCGACGGTTCGGTGGATCGTGGAGCCCCTCTCCCGCGACCGCTTCCGCGTCGATCCGGTGCGGCGCGTGACTCCGCGCGGAGAAGCGGTCGAGTTCACCGCCAGTCTCTGGGACGCAGCCTACGAACCGCTTTCCGGCGCGCGGGTCACCCTCGAACTCTCGCCGTCCGCGGGCGCAGCCGAGCCCCTCTCGACGATCGAACTCGCCGCTGGTTCGGAAGCGGGCGGCTATGAAGCCGAGGGGCCGCGGCTGCCGCCCGGGGAGTACGTCTATCGCGCGCGGGCGGTCGACGGGACCGGACGTGAACTGGGCAGCTCCGACGGCCGCGTCTGGGTCGAAGAGATGGGCCCGGAGTTCGCTCGGACCTGGTCCGATCGAGAGACTCTGCGTGAGATCGCGAAGCGCAGCGGAGGAGTGTCGGTGGAGGCGGCGGCGTTCGCCTCCCTTCCGGGAGAGATCCCTCGTTCGCTCCGTCGAGTCACTCGCACCGAAGAACTCGAACTCTGGAACCATTGGCTGGTCTTCGCGCTGTTCGTCTCGGTTCTCGCGACGGAGTGGTGGCTGCGCCGTCGTCGCGGCCTCGCCTGAGCCGACTGCGTCCGCGGCACATCTCTCGCTCTCCTGATTCCCCTCGTGTCGCGGCAGCGACGGGAGGGGGAAGCGCGGATGAGCGTAGGCAGTGCAGACCGTACCGTTGAACGCGCGGAAGTCGCGTTCGTTCGAGAGTGGAGTTCGGTCTCTCGGTTGATCTGCTGGTCCGCCGCACTGGCGCTCGCGTCGACCGTTTCCCCATCGGTCGTGCGAGCAGAGCTCGTTCTCAACGAGTTGCTCTACGACCCTGACGGACCGGACGCTGGCGCGGAGTGGATCGAGATCCACAACACAGGCCCCTGGCCGGTGGCGCTCGATGACATCGCCGTTGACTCCGGAGACGGTGCGGCCCCAGGACGCTGGACCGAGATCTGGCGGGGCGAACCGCGTGGAGTTCTCGGCAGCGGCGCATTCCTCTGGGTGGGCGGACCGTACGCGGGGCGCGTTCCGCACGTCCTGGTTTCTTTCGCTCTCCAGAACGGACCCGACGCTGCGCGCCTGCGCCAGGGAGACTGGGTGCTCGACCGAGTCGCTTGGGGAGCGCACACAAATGCGGAGTATCCCGAAGGGGCGCCGACGGCCACGACGGGTTCTGGGCGCAGCCTCGCCCGCGCCGTCGATGGCCGCGACACCGACCACAACGCGAGTGACTGGATCGCTGCGGAGCCGAGCCCGGGAAGACCGAACCGACCGGCGCACGACGTCGCGCTGCGACTGGCGGCGGGGAGACGATTCCCGCGGCCGGCCCTCGCGCCGGGGTCGATCGAAGTCTCGCTCACTGCGCGAGGGTTCGAACGTATCTTGCTAAATGAGATCGCGTTACTCGTTTCTGGTCTCCGCGTCGAATCCGCGCATCCGACCCTAGAGCAGGGGGAAATGGTGAGCGTGACGCTTCCTGCGCCGCGGGGGCTCGCCCCGGGGGAGCAGACCATCGAAGTGCGAGCCCTTCTGCAATCTGACGGGATCCCCGAGAACGACGTCGACTCCTTGAGTGTGTGGTTCGGCCCCCCCGCCGTGGAGCTGACCGAGCTGTTCGCGCGCCCGGACTCGGCGCAAACGGAGTGGATGGAACTCACGGGGCACGGCGTCGCCGTCGACCTCTCGGGTTGGCACCTCGAGGATGCCGGGGGAAGCGTGCTGACCTTCGGGCCACATTCGTCCGTGGACGCGGGGGAGGTAGTGCTCGCGACTCGGGATCCCGGCGTCGTCAACGTTCGGGCGTTGGAGTGGACCGGATCCTGGCCCTCGCTCAATGACCTGTCTGGCGACGGAGGGGTTGCCGACTCGGTATTCCTCTCGGATCCGGACGGTCGCGTCGTGGACTGGGCCGTCATCGGCAAGAGCGAGCGTGGCCGATCCTGGGTGCGCGTGGCCGGTCCAGAGGTGAGCGCGGGGCGCGAGTCGTGGCGTCCGTCGCGGAGTGCTCCATCCCCCGGCGCGCGAGAAGAGTTCGGCGCGCTCTTGCCTCCGCCGGCCGACGAGAGCACGACGATCCTCTCGCTCGTCGATCACCCGGCGGGCGCCTGGCTCCATTTCGCTCGTGCTGCGCGCGCGCGCAGATACCGGGCGGAGGTGATCGACCTCACGGGGCGCGTCGTCTGGCGTTGCGACGGTGAGTTCGCCGACGCCGACGAGAAGTGGGTGCTCTGGGATGGGCGCGATGAACGAGGCGTGCTCTGCGCCGCCGGCGTCTACGTCGTCGAGGGATGGATGGATCGCGGAGAAGCCGCCGATGGCGCCGACTCGATTCGAGAAAGTGTCGCGCTGGTGTTGGCGCGATGATGCGATGCGCCAGGGTCGCGTGGATGGCGCCGGCGCTCTTGCTGATCCTCTCGATGGGTCGCGCCGAGGCGTTCATACCGGCGCCCGGGGGGAGCGAGTCGCCCTTCTGGTGGCCAACTCGCTCGCCGCACGCGTCGGATGGCGCCGCCGACTCGACGACGGCTGCTTGGGAGTTCGGGTTGGCGCACGCTCGTTGGGACACCCGGGCGCCAATCCGAGTCGACGCGATGCGAGCCGAGTGGCATCGATCGGGCGCATTCGCTCGGGTCGGGTGGGCTCGGCTCGCCGTCCCCGGGTACGCTGAGTGGGTGGCGACGTCCTCCCTCGGCGCGGCGTCAGGCCCCTGGGTCGAGTCGACTTGGAGGGCGGCCGGGGTCTCCCGTTCGGACGCGACCGCGCAGGGAGGGCGCGTCCGAGGACTGACCGTCGGCGCCGGTTGGAGCGCGCGGTTCGCCCCGAGCCTCGTGATGGCGATCTCGGCGCGAGATCTCGCCGCGTCGCCCGCTCTGCGGCGGTATGGAGTCGCCTCCTCGATCGGGATGAACTCCGCCATCGCGCTCTCGTCAGATCTCTCCGCCGATCTCGATGTTTCGTGGTCTCGAGACCGGGAGGCGCCGTGGCGTCGTGCTCGCTGCGCGCTCCTGTGGCGCCCGGTTCGACCGCTGGAGTTGGGGCACGCGTGGGAGCAGGGTCCCGCTGCTTCGACCTTCTGGCTGCGCGCGACGACGCGATTGGGCGCCATCCAAGTCTGGCGGCGCGACCCTGCGAATCGATCGCTCTCTCTCTCCGGCATCTCCATCGACCTCGCTTCGCTCCGGCCATCCCGACGAGCGCCGCCGGATCGGCAGCCGAGCGATCGGCGCGAGGCCGGCGCGGCCGCAATTTCGGAACGTCGACTTTCCGACCCGGCGCCTCGGGATCTTCTCGCGTGGGACGAATGGTCGGCCGATGTTGCGGACACTCTCGCCGCGCCGACCGACTCGCTCGAAGGGTCGGATGCCGCCCGGGTCGAGGAGAGAGACACGCACGTCGCGGCCCACGCGCGATCCAGCATTGATGCTCGTCGAACATCGACGGAGGATGCGACCGACTTCGCGACGGTGGCGGCGCCGCGTTGGTCGGGCCGCGATCTGGACTCCGAACCCGACACAGCGCCCGACGGGAGTCCGCTGCCTCCCGAGCTGAGAACTCGTCTCTCGTCGGTCGCTCGTGGGACGCTCCCGTTCGACCAACTCGACGCCTCGGAGCGCGTTCAGTGGCTCCAGTTGGCGCCGTACCTCGCCCCGCGCGCGTCGGCGGCGGTCGACGAGCCGAAACGCCGGTCCTCGGGCGACCGCGGGCACGCCGCGCTCGGAGTTCGGAGCCGCGACGCAGGCGACGGGCGACGGTCCTCGGTCGCGCGCCTCCGCGCTCGCTGGCGCCATGGTTTCGGTGAAACGGAGCTCTGGGGGGAGTCCTCCGCGTCGGGAATTGCGGCCACCGGGCCCGTCGGGCTGGCGGGGCTCGTCGCGACGAAGGCTCTCCAGCGCGCTCGCGGCGGCGGGTCGGCGCGCGCTTCGAACTGGACCGTCGGCGCCGGCGTCGGCATGCGCGCGATGCGTTTCGGGGTCGGACTCGTCGCGCCCTCTGCCGACGCCGTTGCACTCGAGTCCCCTGCGCAGCCGACCTCGTTGCTCTCTCCGAGACTATCGGGGGGGCGTCGTTCGGCTTGGATCGAGCGGTCGATCGATACGGGTCTGAGCGTCGCGGTGTCGAGAGAAGGATCCGAGACGGGCGTGGCGACGATCGCCGCCCGACGCGGCTGGGGGATCGGCGTGCTCGCGGTTCATGGAGAGCGTCCTCACGCGGGCAATCGGCAGAGCCTCTGGATCCAGCGCTCCGGTCGTTCCGATCGCTGGGATCTCGAAGTCGCCTCGGTTCCGCAGCCGCGGTTCGGGCTGGCGTGGCGAACGCAGGGCAACGCATGGCCGGTGCGCGCCCAGCTACGGGCGCGCGAGAGCATTGTCGGCGATCGCGACCGATTCCCTGCGGGTTGGCGTTTCGTTCGTTCTCTCTCGATGACGCGAAACTCACGCGCGCTCGGCGGCGCTCTCGCGCTCGACTGGAGGGAGACTGCGAGGCGGCTGACCTCCGGGCGAGCGAGTGTCCGGGAGCAGCACAGTCTGCGCGCCGACTTTCGCTGTGGCGAGCCGAGTGGGGGCGCGATCGCACTCCGCCACGCTCGGACCTCGGCGTCCACTCGCGGCCATGCGCTTCCATTCGGAGAGTCCTCACGCACGTCGACCCAGCAGGTCTCGTGGGTGACGCGGCTGACCGCTCCGTCCGCTCCCGGGTCGGGCGCGTCGTATCAAGGCGAGGTCGGAACCGTCCGCTCACGGCGAACGACGGGCAGCGTGGTCGAGACTCAGTGGACCGCGCTGGCCTGCGTCCGGGAGTGGGACCGGCGACGCGTCGATGTCGCGGCGTTCGACCTGCGAGGAACGCCTTCGCAGACCGGGCTGGTGGGCTCGAAGTTCTGGCCGAGCGGCGCGCCCCGGGCCTCGTCGTCCGGACTGTGGGGGAAAGTCGGCGCGAGTGGCGAACTGGGTCTGCGTCCCCGATCGGTCGAGATCGCCATCTCGCTGCTGCTTCCGCTCGCGGTCGCGTCGCCGACTCCGAGTCCCTGGATCGAGCTGAAGGCGACGTTCGCCTTACTCTCCGCGGGGCCTGCGTCCGAAGGATAAGGCGGAGTTCGCGCTCGCTTGTGGCGCCCGCCTCCGCGTCCTCGTACGGTACGGCGAACGCAGGCGGCCGTTGGCGGGAGGGGAATGGAAGCTCCACTGCTCCAGAGGATATTCGCGTCGCTCCGCGATCGGGGCGGTGCTTCCTCTGCATCTGAGATCGCGCGCGAGTTCCTTCGTCTGACGGGCGGACCGTCGGCCGATCCGCTTGTTCGACGACTGCTCTCGCGCGACGCGCGTTTCGCGGAGGTCGCGCCAGGGATCTGGGAAGCGCGCCTCGCTTCCAAGCAACCGATCGGTTCGTCGCCGTTGCGTCTCGGTTGGTTGGAGTCGTCGACCGCCGGGGGGGGCGAGGGGTCGAGTTGGCGCCTGCACTCCGCGGTTTGGCGCGAAGGAGTCCTCGGTCCGATTGCGACTCTCGCTCCCGACGAGCCGCATCCCTGGCGCGAACTTCTCGGACACCCCGGCGATGCTCGGTGGGCGTCCCTGCGGGTGGGCCCATTGGCTCGCGCACTCCACTGGATCGATCGACAGTGGGGGATCGAAGGTCCGGAGGAGACGCCGCTCGATCTCGGCGCATGGGCCCGGGTGATGTTGGCGCGCGAAGGGGTGCTCGCGGCCGAGATCTCCGCGGCGCTGGAGCCGAGTCGGCTCGCCGCCCGGTGGAATCTCGGTCCGGTCTCGACGGATTCGTCGAACGGCGCGCTCGCCTACGCGGCCGCTGTGCTCGAGCATCTCTTGGAAAGATGCGACGAGTGGGACGACGCAGACCTGCAGTCGGCGATCGCGAGTACGCTGGGAGGGCGCGCCGCGCCGTGGGAACGTTTCGACTTCGATGCTGCGTGGATCGCCGGGCTGCCCGAGACTCCTGGTGTCTATCGATTCCGGAGTCGCGATGGCGCACTCCTCTACGTCGGCAAAGCGCGGTCACTTCGGGCCCGCCTCGCCAGCTACTTTCGCCCGCTCCCTCCGGAGCCATCGCGCCGCGCGGAATTGTTGGACGAGTTGCACCGCATCGAACTGACGCCGAGCGATTCCGAGCTGGCGGCCCTCGTCGGGGAGTCCGAAGCGATCCGGACAGAGGCGCCGCGGTGGAACATCCAGGTGCAGGTGCGCGGGCCGAAGCGAGCACTCGCCGCCTCCTACTGGCCGCTGCTCTTCGTCGCCCCTGGGGCGTCGACCGAGACCGGTTCGGGTTCGTCGATCTCCGCGTCGGTCTACTTGCTGGATGGACCGGAGGAGGGCTTCTCCTTCGCGTTCCCCGTTGACGGAGGGCCCGAGTCCGAGGCCCTCGTCCGCTGGCTTGATCGCTGCAGCGATTCGTCGCCTCGCGACCTGGGGAGAACCGAGTGGTCCCCGCGCGCGTTGGACCCGACGGAAGCTCGACTCGTCTTTCGCTACTTCCTAGCGCACGAGGACGCCATCGAGCGGGTCGACTGCCTCGAACACGCGACGGGCGACGCCTTGCTCTGCGCATTGCAGGGCCGATCCGGCGCCCCCGCGTCGACCCCGCGCGCTTGAGAGCCATTCGAATCGCGTGCTAGCTTCCTGCTCCCGGGCGGTCGAGCCTCGCGCGAGGCTCATCCGACGCCGCCTGGGTTCCGATATCCCAAGGGAGCCTCACGATGTTCGCCACGCGGATGGAACGACTCGGGACCGAGACCGCCTTCGAAGTACTCGCGCGCGCGCGAGAGTTGGAGCGCACCGGGCGGGACATCGTCCATCTCGAGATCGGCGAGCCGGATATGGACACACCGAAGTTCATCGTCGAGGCGGCCGTGCAGGCGTTGCGCGAAGGCTGGACGCACTACGGTCCCTCGGCCGGTGATCCCGAGGTGAGGGCCACGATCGCAGAGCACGTCAACCAAGCGCGCGGTCTGCACGCCACGGCCGACAATGTCGTGGTCACCCCCGGCGCGAAGCCGATCTTGTTCTTCTCGCTCCTCGCGTGCGTCAACGAAGGGGACGAGGTCATCTACCCCGACCCCGGCTTCCCCATTTACGAATCGGTCACGCGATTCTTGAACGCCAAACCGGTGCCGCTCGTGTTGAAAGAGGCGACCGGCTTCGCGACGACGGCGGAGGCGCTCGCGCCGCTCCTGACCGACCGGACGCGCTTCGTCATCCTCAACTCGCCCCACAATCCGACCGGAGCGGTGACCCCGAGGAAGAATCTCGAAGAGATCGCCGCGCTCCTGCGCGACCGCGATCTCTTCGTCCTGACCGATGAGGTGTATTCGCGCATCCAGTACGAAGGCGTGAACGCTTCTATCGCGAGTCTTCCGGGCATGGAGGAGAAGACGATCGTCCTGGACGGGCACTCGAAGACCTACGCGATGACCGGATGGCGCATGGGCTACGGCGTGATGCGGAAAGATCTCGCGCAGCATGTGACCCGGCTCATGACGAACTCGAACTCTTGCACCAACGTCTTCGTGCAGCGGGCGGGTCGCGCCGCACTCCTCGGTCCGCAAGGGGAGATCGACGCGATGATCGCGGAGTTCCGTCGTCGGAAGGATGTGATCGTGCGCGGGCTCAATGCGATTCCGGGCGTGAGTTGCTTCGATCCGCTCGGCGCGTTCTACGCGTTCCCGAATATCAGTCGGCTCGGCATCGACAGCAGGACGCTGGCGCGCGATCTCCTGGACAAGGCCGGCGTGGCCGCGCTTTCGGGCACGGCCTTCGGACAAGGAGGGGATGGCTACCTCCGATTCTCCTACGCCAACTCCATCGCCAACATCGAGAAGGCGCTGGGTCGGATGGCCGAGTACCTGGCGGCGAATCAACTCGGGGTGCGCTGAACGATCGTCGGACCGGATCCAAGCAATCCAGGCGCGAGAAGCGGACCGATTCGACCGATGCCGGTGGCAGTATGACGAACACAGTGCTCTTGTCGCTCGGGGGGAACGCGATCCTGCCCGGGCGCGGACCGGGGTCGATCGAGGAGCAGTTCCGAGTCACTCGGTCTTCGATGGTCCATGTCGCCGACCTCTTGGAGAGCGGCGCGCGGGTAGTGCTCGTCCACGGCAACGGCCCGATCGTCGGGAACATCCTGCTCAGGAATGAACTGGCGCGAGACCGGATTCCCCCGATGCCGCTCGACGTCTGCGGGGCCGACTCGCAGGGCGGGATCGGCTACATGATCCAGCAGACGCTGCAGAACGTCCTCCACGAGCGAGGGATCGCCCGCGAGGTCGCGACCGTGCTCACTCAAGTGGTCGTCGACTCCGACGATCCGGCGTTTCAGTCGCCTTCGAAGCCGATCGGTCCGTTCTTTTCCGCCGACGAAGCGCGGCGCCACGAGGTGCGCGACGGCTGGCGGATGGTCGAGGACTCCGGCCGCGGGATGCGCCGCGTCGTCCCGAGTCCACGGCCGGTGCGTATCGTCGAAGAGCGGGTCATCCGCGGCCTGTTCGAGGCGGGGCATGTGGTCATCGCGGCCGGAGGCGGAGGGATCCCCGTCGTCGAAGACACGCGCGGCAGACTGCGCGGCGTCGAGGCGGTCATCGACAAGGACAGGACCGCCATTCTCTTGGCGCGCGCCGTCGGTGCTGACGTCGTCATCAACGTCACGGCGGTCGACCGTGTGGCGATCCACTTCGGAACTCCGCGCCAACAAGATCTCGAGTGCATCGAACTGGACGACGCGCGTCGATTCCTGGCCGAGGGCCACTTTCCGCCTGGCAGCATGGGACCGAAGGTCGAAGCGGCCATCGAGTTCCTCGAACACGGCGGCCGAGAGGTGATCATCACGAGCCCGCCGTCGGTCGCTCTCGCGTTGCGCGGCGAGGCCGGCACCCGCATCGTCCGGACGACGACGACCGCGCGCGTCTTCAGTTCCCGAGCAACGCCCTGACGCGGGCGGTCTGGGGCGCCGAGGGGAACCGTTCGACGAAGCGTTCCGCCCAGAGTCTCGCCCGCGCGGTATCCGGAACCTCGTTCATGAGCAGGCTGATCAAGTTGAGGTGCGCGTCCATGCGGGTGGGATCGAGGCCGAGCGTCTCCTCATACGCGCGCACCGCGGCGTCGAAGGCGCCCGCCTTGCGGTGAGCGCCCGCCAAGACGTCGACCAGTCCGGCGTCCTCTGGCGCCGACGCGCGAGCCGTCCGGAGCAACGCGATCGCCTCGGCCGTCTTCTCCGATCGCACCCACGCGACCGCTAGGTTCTTCTGGATCGCGACGACGGCGGGGAGGCGCGCGGAGGCGAGCTCCAGCTCACGGGCGCCCTCCTCTGGACGCCCCGCATTGACGAGCGCGGAACCGAGCTGCGCCCGAATCCACGGATCGTCCGGATCGAGTTCGACTGCCCGCTCCAGTGGGGCGACGGCGGCGCGTGCGTCGACGGTGGTGAGTAGCGTCGCGCCCAGATTCGCCCATCCCCGCGGGCTCTCGGGCGTCGTGATGACCGACGCGGTGAAGAGACTCCGCTCGTTTCGCCAGTCTCGGATCCGCCCCGACCCCACGACCGACCAGACGGCCACGAGCGCGAGGGCGAGAGCGATCCCCCAGCGGCGCGCGGTCAACCGAGCCAGAGGCGGCGCTGCCGCGAGCGCGAGACCGGCGAGCGGCAGGTAGAGAAACCTCTCGCCGAAGATCTCCCCGGTCGGAATCCACTGCAGGACCGGAGCGATGCCCATCAGGGCGAGGCTGAGTCCCACGGTCGACGCCCAGGCTCGCTCGCGGTAGGCGCGCGCGGCCAGGATCACCAGGCTCGCGAGGAGCGACCACCCGAGGAGTGCGAGCCAAACGGGAGGCTTGTCGAGGATCCACGGTGGCGACTCGACATCGAGTCCCACCGGCCAGACCAACCGCCGCGCGTACGCGACCACGAGTACGCCCGATTGCGCGAGTCGATCTGCCCAATCGCCTCGCGTCTCGTTGGGTGGGCCGATCCATCGGCCGAGGGCCATCCAGCGAAGCCCGAGCGAGAGTGCGAGGACACCGCCGACCACCCACGATCCTGTCGCGAGCGACAGCCGCGGGGTTGTCGGCAGTTCCGCGGCGGATGCTGAGCTCGGCCGCTCCTTGTACGCCATCCAGAGGAGCAGCAACCAGACGGCAGCGAAGCTCGATGCCGACTCCTTCGAGCCGAGCGCCAACGCGAGGAGCACGCCTCCGATCAAAACAGATCGCCGATCGCCCTGAGCGTTCCAGAGCGTGGCCAACGATGCGAGACCGAAGAGGGTGGCGAAGAGATCGGTTCGTCCCGAAATCCACGCGACCGCCTCCGAAGCCGCGGGATGTGCGGCGAAGACGAGCCCGGCGAAGAGGCCGCCCCGCGTCGCGTCGGCGCGCGGCAGTCGGCCCGCCAGCCTCCTCGCGAGCACAGCGACCAGCGCCGCAGTCGCGGCATGGGCCAACGTGTTCGCCAGGTGGAACGGCCAAGCGGCGCCTCGGCTCGTGATCCATTGCGCGCCAGAGACGGCAGTCACGATCGGTCGGTAGTAGAGCGAGGCATCCCGGGGAGGCGGCCCCATCTCTTCCGCGTCTCCACGCGCCGGCGTCGACACCGGCAGAGAGTCGCCGGTCCACCCGTATCCACGGCTCAGCGCGCTCGCGAGCGCGGACCAACTGTGCGCAGTCCGATTCCGCGAGATGAACGTCGTGTCGTCCCAGACGAATTCGAATCGCAGCGTCGGCAGGTAGAGGGCCGCCGCCAAGAGCGCCGGCGCCCAGCACAGGAGGGCTGGAATCTCGCGCGATGTTCTCTTCGGTCGATTCGGCTGCCGGCTCGTTTGTCGTCTCGCCACCAGCAGGCTCCCTTTTCGCCCGGGATGCGCCGTCCGATCGGCGCCCGTGAGGCGAGCGATCCGCGAATCACTGCGAGAGACCATAACCTGGCGCCCCCGGCATGCCCCTTGCGACTGCTGGCTCCCTGGGCGTCGACGCACGGTCGCCGCCAGAAGAACAGCATCTACGTGGAGGAATCGACATGCGCAAGCTGGCATTCGTGCTGGTCGCCATCCTGACCGCAGCGCGTCCGGGAATCGGCAACTGTGGGCCGCTCTTGAACGAGGTGATGGCCGATCCGGCGACCGACTGGAACGGGGACGGCGCCTACGACTTCAAGAACGACGAGTGGGCCGAGATCATCAACGCAGGCGCCGCCCCGCTGGATCTCGCCGGGTACTTCCTCGGCGACGAAACGGGCAAGTTCGTCTACGGGTTCGTCGGCGTGCTCGCGGCGGGTGGCGTCGCGCTCGTTCGCGGGAGCGACTCGGTCGGTTGGGAGTCGGCCAACGGGGAATCGACGACGGGGCTGCGGCTCGGCAACGACGGCGACACGATCACCCTGTGGCGACTCGTGGATTCGACGCCGGTCCTGGTCGACTCCTATAGCTACAACACGTACGAGGCGGAGGACGATCGCTCGACGGGTCGCACGCCCGACGGCGGACCGACCTGGTCGATCTACGACTCGTTGAATCCGTACGCGGGCGCCACCCCACCGGCGGGTAACGGGTTGGCGCCGACTCCGGGCGCGCCGAACGCGGGCGGCGGAGGCACTCCCGCCGTCGACAGTAGCTGGGGCGCGATCAAGGACCTCTACGTAGACCCTTGATCGTCGGCGGTCCGCGAGTCGTGCGTGAGGGGAACGGCGGAGACGACGGATTCGTCAGATCCGTCGTCCCCGATCGCCTGCTAGAGTCGCGCCCATGCCGTTTCCTTCCGCCGCGCGACTGGACTTGTTGCTCTCGGCCTTCGCCGAGCAACGCATCCTCGTCGTCGGCGACGTGATGCTCGATCGCTACCTCTGGGGCGACACCTCGCGGATCTCGCCGGAAGCGCCGGTCCCGGTCATCGAGGCGCGGGAGGAGACGCAGAGACTCGGCGGAGCCGCCAACGTCGCGCACAACGTCCGCGCCCTCGGCGCGTCTCCCTTCTTGATGGGCGTTGTCGGCGACGACCTCTACGGTCGAGAGTTCTGCGATCTCCTCAGAAGGCACGGAGTCGCTTCCGATTCGATCGAGGTCGACCGCGCTCGCCGCACCACTTCGAAGACACGGGTCATCGCGCGCAATCAGCAGGTCGTGCGGATCGACCGGGAGGACACCGCGGAAATCGAAGGCGAGGTGCTCGAGCGAGTGTTGCGTCGCGCTCTCGACGCGATGTCGTCCTGCGCCGTTTGTGTGATCTCGGACTACGGGAAAGGGGTCGTGACGCGCGGACTCCTGGAGCCGCTACTGGCGGAGGCGCACGCGAGAGGCGTCGCCGTCTGCGTCGATCCGAAGGAGACCCACTTCTTGTCCTACCGCGGCGTCGACACGATCACGCCCAACCTGTTGGAAGCAGGTCAGGCTTTCGGTCGACGACTCCACGATCTGCCGACTCTGCGCGCCGCCGGGGCACACCTCCGGCGGGAGCTCGGAGCCAGGTCGGTCCTGATCACGCGAGGTGAGCAGGGGATGACTCTCTTCACCGAAGACGAGAATCCATCGCACTTCCCCGCGATGGCGCGCGAGGTGTTCGACGTCACGGGCGCCGGGGACACGGTGGTCGGCGTTTTCGCCGTCGCTCGAGCCGCCGACGCGACGCTCGCGGAAGCGGCGGCGCTGGCCAATCACGCGGCGGGCCTCGTCGTTCGCGAGGTCGGGACCGCGGTGGGCAGCGTCGAGGCGCTGCGTCAAGCTGTCCTCGCGCGCCCAGACCTGGACGCGCCGCTCGAACTCTCGGCCCACCCGACCGCCGAGTCTGCACCGCCGGATCGAAGATGAGTCTTCGTCGGCCGAGCCTGCCGCCTGGAGACTTCGCCGCCTCCGGCGACCTGAAGCCCGGACTGCCGGCCCCACCCGGTCTCCTCGCTCGGGGGCCACTGGCTGCGGTCGTCGCCGAGGTCAGAGCCCGCGGTTCGCGCGTCGTCTTCACCAACGGCTGTTTCGATCTGATCCATCCGGGACACGTGCTCTATCTCGCGGACGCCCGGGCGCTCGGCGATCTGCTCGTCGTGGGAATCAATTCCGATGAGAGCGCGCGGCGGCTGAAGGGAGAATTTCGCCCGTATCTCTCAGCCGAGGGGCGCGCCGTCGTGCTCTGTGGTCTGCGGTCGGTCGACTACGTGACCGTCTTCGAAGAGGAGACGCCGCTCGCGCTGATCGAGGCGATCAGCCCCGACGTCTTGGTCAAAGGAGGGGACTGGCCGGTGGAGGGGATCGTCGGGCGAGAGTGGGTGGTCGCGCACGGGGGAACCGTCCGCGCGCTCCCCTTCCACCCGGGCTTCTCCTCGACCTCTTTGGCGCAGAGGATCCGGGCCGCTGGCGCTTGACCCCGGAGGGAGCCCAAGTCTACTTTCCCGTCCGGGTTCGACCGGCCTCGGCCCATCCGCCCAACGCGCTGCCGCCGCGACCCGCCGGGGCGTCCGATCGGACGCACTTCCGTCGGGCGTCGAGCGTCATCGGCGCAGACTCTCGAGCGACGACCATCGGTGTGGAGCTACCCGGCGACGGAACGCGAGGCTCGGACGCGTTCGGCCGCCGATCACGCGCGAGACAAGATCAGGAGTCCGTCAGGTGAACATCCACGAGTATCAAGCCAAGGAGATCTTTCGCACTCACGGGATACCGATCCCGGCCGGCGAGGTAGCGGAAACTTCCACTCAGGCCGAGGCGATCGCCGCGCGCCTCGGCGGTACGGTCGTCGTGAAGGCCCAGGTGCACTCGGGCGGGCGAGGCAAGGCCGGTGGGGTGAAGCTGGCGGCGACTCCGGCGGAAGCCGCGGCGCATGCCAAGAACATCCTCGCGCTCGAGATCCAGGGGTTGCCCGTGAAGCGCGTGTTGATCACGCCCGCGGCCGAGATCGCGCACGAGTACTATCTCGGCGTCGTGCTCGATCGACGGCTCGGACTTCCGCTCGTGATGGTCTCGCGTGAGGGCGGCATCGACATCGAGCAGGTCGCGCACGAGAAGCCGGATTCCATCCTTCGACATCATTTCGACCCGGTGACGGGTTTGCGACCGTTCGAGGCGCGTCGTCTCGCGTTCGCGATCGAACCCGACGGGAAAACGGCGCTGGCCATCGCGGACATCCTGCGCAAGTTGGCCAAGGCGTACGTGGCAGTCGACGCGACACTGGCGGAGATCAACCCGCTCGTCCGGACTCCGTCCGGCGAAGTCCTCGCGCTCGACGCGAAGCTCAATCTCGACGACAACGCGCTCTATCGCCATCCCGAAGTGGAGGCGATGCGCGACCTGACGGCGGAGCAGCCCGAGGACGGCGAAGCGCGCGCGATCGGACTCTCCTACATCAAGCTCGAGGGAAACATCGGGTGTGTCGTCAACGGGGCCGGTCTCGCCATGGCCACGATGGACTTGGTCCAGCACTTCGGTGGTCGTCCGGCGAACTTCCTCGACATCGGCGGGTCCTCGGATCCGCGCAAAGTCGTGACCGCGATCAGCATCATCTCGAGGGATCCGAACGTCCGCGCCATCCTCTTCAATATCTTCGGCGGTATCACGCGCTGTGACGACGTCGCCCGCGGACTCATCCAGGCGGTGGCCGAGACCGGCGTCAAGATGCCGATCGTGATCCGTTTGACCGGGACGAATGAAGCCGAAGCCCGAGAGATCCTGCGCCAGCAGTCGGGACTGACCCCGGCGGCCACGATGGATGAGGCGGTCCTCGCGGCCGTCGAGTTGTCGAGAGCCTGACCCTCCATCGAGTCGGCAGCCAATCGGGAGCCCGACAGACCGGGCGTCAGCAAATCGAGTAGGGAGACGCAGTGAGCATTCTGATCGACGAACGGACCAAGGTGATCGTGCAGGGCATCACCGGACGCGACGGCTCGTTCCACGCGCGGGCGATGAAGGCCTACGGAACTCGCGTGCTTGCCGGCGTGACCCCCGGCAAGGGGGGCCAAAAGGTCGATGACATCCCGGTCTTCGACACGATGTCCGATGCCGTCGCGAAAACGCAGGCTGACACCTCGGTTATCTACGTGCCGCCCGCCGGCGCCGCCGACGCCATCCTCGAGGCCGCCCACGCTGGAATCCAGTTGATCATCGCGGTGACCGAGGGCATTCCTGTGTTGGACATGGTCCCGGTGCTGAAGGAGACGCGAGATCTCGGCGTCCGACTGATCGGTCCCAACTGCCCGGGGCTGATTTCTCCAGGGAAGTGCAAGGTCGGCATCATGCCGGGCGAGATCCACCGTCCGGGAAACGTCGGCGTCGTCTCCCGCTCCGGGACCCTGACGTACGAGATGGTGCATCAACTCACCAGTCACGGCATCGGGCAGTCGACCTGTGTCGGGATCGGCGGCGATCCACTCATCGGCACGAACTTCGTCGATGTGCTCGGTCTGTTCGAGAGCGATCCCGAGACCCACGCCATCGTGATGATGGGAGAGATCGGCGGCACAGCCGAGGAAGAGGCCGCCGTCTTCATCGCCAAGCGCATGTCGAAGCCGGTCATCGCCTTCATCGCGGGTCGCACCGCCCCCCCGGGTAAGCGAATGGGACATGCCGGCGCCATCATCTCCGGCGGCGCCGGGACGGCCGACGACAAGGTCCGCGCGCTCGAGCAGGCAGGAGTCACCGTGGCGCGAATTCCGTCCGAAGTCGGGCCATTGGTGAAGAAGGCGCTCGGCCGCTGACGGTCGAACATTGAAGATCGATCGCCCTGGAGGGCGGAGGAGGCCAGGTTGGAGCAGACATTCATGATGGTCAAGCCGGACGCCGTGCGGCGGAACCTGGTGGGCGAGGTCTTGCGCCAGGTGGAGGCTGCGGGGCTGCGCATCGCCCGTCTCAAGATGGTCCAACTCCGGCCCGAGGACGCTCGGGAGTTCTACCTCGTCCATGCGGAACGTCCGTTCTACGAGTCGCTCTGCGCTTCCATGTCCTCGGGGCCGATCGTGGCGCTCGTAGTCGAAGGCGAGAATGCGCAAACTCGACTGCGGGAAGTAGTCGGCGCCACCGATCCCGCCAAGGCGACGGAAGGCACGATCCGCAAGGCGGTCGGGCTCAACGTCGAGCAGAACTCCGTGCATGCGTCCGACGCATTGGAGACGGCCCAGCACGAAATTGCGTTCTTCAACCTCGATCTCGCGCCGCGAAAGTGACCGTCTGGCTCGCGCGATTCCGGAGTGAGGTGATCGATGAGCGCCGCGGGGCCTTTCGTCCTATTGCTGCCGACCTTGGAGGAAGGGGAGTCTCGACGACAGTTGATCGGCTCGTCTGGCGACTTTGAGCTCGATAGCCCCTCGAACTCCTGGGTTGGCCCGATCGTTCTCGATGCGGTGATCTATCGTCACGGACCGAAGATCGAGGTCCGCGGTGAGTTCCGCGCCTTGGTCGATCTGGAATGCAACCTCTGTCTCCGGCCCGTGCGGGCGCCGATCCGCGCGGAAGTCCGGATATTCTCGGAACGGCGGGAGAGCCGCGACCGTCGCCCGACCGAAGAAGTGCGTGAAGACGATGTCGGGATCGTCTACCATGACGGCCGATCGATCGACCTGACGGAGGAAGTCCGCCAGGGGTTGCTCCTCGAGGCGCCGTGGCGCGTCCGGTGCAGGGAAGCGTGCTCCGGGCTCTGTCCTCGATGCGGGGTTGACCGAAACGACGAGGAGTGTCGTTGTGAGGTCGCCGCGACGGAGTAGACTCCGGGCACCCGCCGGGGGATCGAGCGCCGGCACTTTTTCGACTTGCTGGCTATGAATCTGTGTCAACCTCCGGTCTCGTTGGTCGGTGTCGACGGTCCTTGTCGGCTTCAGGTGACGCGAGCACGACACGACACGACACGACACGACACGACACGAGGACGAGACGAGCACGAGACAAGTTCGAGAACCTTTCTGACCCACAGGACTGGACCTTTACATGGCTCTTCCGAAGCGACGCCACTCTTCGACCCGCCGCGACAAGCGTCGCGCGAACTGGAAGCTCGACGCCCCGCCGACGTCGCGTTGCTCCCACTGCGGCGCGGCCAAGCGGCCGCACTACGTCTGCGGCCAGTGTGGATACTACCGCGACGAAGAGTTCCTGCTGGTCCAGAGCTGATCCGAGGGTGACGGGCTTCCTCGCGAACCTTGGGTGCGCCAAGCCGGGTCGACCCTCTGCCCCCCGGGCGGGTCGCGATCGTCAGTTCTCGTTTCGATGGGGCCGCGACCCGTTGCGACTCGGCAGGTGACAGCCCGGCGAATCCGTATCGCGGTCGACGCGATGGGCGGCGACCAGGCCCCGGCGGCCATCGTCCAAGGCGCCGTGCTGGCCGCGCGAACCTTCAAGGACGAACTCGAAATCATCCTCGTCGGAGAAGAGCCGGCCATCACCCCGCACCTGAGCGCGTCCGAGCGCGTCGCCCTCGGGATCGAGCTGGTCCATAGCACGGAGACGATCGGCATGAGCGAGGCGGCGCCGTCCGCCTACCGTCGCAAGCCGGGGGCGTCCATCTCGGTGGCCGCACGTCTGGTCAAGGACGGCGCAGCCGACGCGCTCGTCTCGGCCGGGAACACGGGCGCGGTGGTCACCGCCAGCCTCCTCTGCTTGGGGCGCGTGCGCGGGGTCGACCGTCCGGCCATCGCCAGCATCATCCCGACCCGCACGGGGCAGTGCATTCTCCTGGACGTCGGCGCGAACGCCGACACCAAGTCGCAGCACCTCGTGCAGTTCGCGCTGATGGGGAAGATCTACGCCGAGCTGGTGCAGGGCATCGCTCAACCACGGGTGGGCTTGCTCAACATCGGCGAGGAGAGTTCGAAGGGCTCCGAGTTGACGCAGCAGGCGCACAAGTGTCTCGCGAACGGCGCGGTGAATATCCACTTCATCGGCAATGTCGAGGGTCGAGACGTTCTGACCGGCGAGGCCGATGTCGTCGTCTGCGACGGGTTCACCGGCAACGTGCTGCTCAAGTTCGCGGAGAGTGTGATCGGGCTCACCACTACACTCCTTCGCCAGGAGTTGGAGCGCAGCCTGCTTTTCAAACTGGCGGCTCTTCTGCTCAAGCCGGCGTTCCAGAGGCTGAAGAACCGGATGAACTACGAAGAGTACGGCGGCGCCCCATTGCTCGGAGTGAACGGCGCGGTGATCATCGCGCACGGGCGTTCCAGTCCCAAAGCGATCATGAACGCCATCCGTGTGGCGGCGATGGGCGCCCGACAGAGAGTGGACGTCAGGATCGGCGAGGAGCTGGCGCGTGAGTTCCATCGACAGGAAGCCGTCAGCTAGTCCAGCCGAACCGATCGGCGCCGCCGAGCGATCTGTGTCGGTGGCGGACGTTCGTATCGTCGGCTTGGGCTCCTGCGTTCCCGATCACATCGTCACGAATCACGACATCGAACAGGTCGTCGACACCTCAGACGAGTGGATCGTCTCCCGCACCGGGATCCGAGAACGCAGAATTTGTGGGCCGGAGACCGCCGCCTCGGACCTAGCTGCCTCCGCCGCGCAACGCGCCTTGGATGCAGCCGGGCTGCGCGGAGAGGACCTCGACGCCATCATTGTCGGGACGGTCACGGGCGATCACCTCTTCCCGTCCACCGCGTGTCTGGTGCAAGCGCGAATCGGAGCCCACAAGGCGTTCTGCTTCGACCTCGGGGCCGCTTGCTCCGGATTCCTCTATTCGTGCGAGGTGGCGCGGGGCCTGATCGGTTCGGGACTGGCCGAACGGATCCTCGTCGTGGGCGTCGAGGTGCTCTCTCGGTTCACCAATCCGAAGGACCGCACCACCTGCATCCTGTTCGGGGATGGCGCCGGCGCCGCCGTGCTCACCCGGATCCGACCCGGCGAAGCGGACCACGGTCATCAGATTCTCGCGACCTACCTGGGCGCCGATGGTCGCGAAGCCGAATTGATCGAGTTGCCGGCCGGAGGCTCTCGCCTACCTGTTTCCCACGAGGTGATCGAACAAGGGCTGCACCGGCTCCGCATGAAGGGCAACGAGGTGTTCAAGCTCGGCGTCCGCGGAATGGAAGAGGCTTGCCGGATCACGCTCGAGCGAGCGGGCATCACGGCGGCGGAGGTCGACCTCCTCGTCGCGCACCAAGCGAACCTACGAATCATCGAAGCGACCGCGAAGCGTCTCGACCTCCCGACCGAGAAGGTGTTCATCAACTTGGACCGTTATGGTAATACTTCCGCCGCTTCGGTTCCGCTCGCCCTCGATGAGGTCGCGCGGTCAGCGCGAGCAAAATCTGGAGATCTCGTCCTGACGGTCGCCTTCGGCGCGGGCCTCACCTGGGGCGGGACGCTCCTCCGCTGGTGAACGCCGCGCCTCGAGACGAGCCAGCGAGCGAGGAACCAGCAACCAGATGACGTCATGCGAAGGCGGGTCCACCGCCTATCTCTTCCCAGGCCAAGGCTCTCAGTATGTGGGGATGGGCGCCGATCTCTGCGCCGCCTTTCCGGTCGCACGAGAGACGTTCGCCCTGGCCGACCGAGTACTGGGAATCTCCCTCTCTCGACTCTGCGCGGAAGGACCGGAAGACGAGTTGCGAGACACGGCCGTCACGCAACCCGCGATCTTCACCCACTCGATTGCGGCCTACCGCGTGCTCCTCACCGGAGGGAACCGAGAGGCGGCGGTGGGTCCGGCGGAGACGCGCTGGCCCCAGCGGCTCGGACCGGGGCCGGCCGCGACCGGCGCCTACTCCGCCGGTCATAGCCTGGGTGAGTACTCCGCCTACGTTGCCTCCGGCGCGCTCGAGTTCGAGGATGGGCTACGCCTGGTGCGGCGTCGGGGTGAGCTGATGGGAGAGGCGAGCCGGGCCCACCCCGGTGCGATGGCGGCCGTGCTCGGGTTGACCGGATCACAGGTCGTCGAAGCGCTGCGTTCCGTCCAAGGTGTCGTCCGCGCGGCGAATCTCAACTCGCCGGGACAGGTCGTCATTTCAGGTGAGGTGGCGGCCGTCGAGGCCGCCATGGAGAGGGTTCGGGCGGCGGGCGCCAAGCGGGTCGTGCGGCTGGAGGTGGGAGGAGCGTTTCATTCTCCTCTCATGGAAGCGGCGGCGGCCGGGTTGGCCGCGATGCTCGAGTCGACCCCGATGCGAACTCCTACCGGCGTCGTTTTGGCGAACGAGTCGGCGGCGCCTGTCTCCGGCGACGTCGGAGAGATCCGTGCTTCGCTCGTGCGCCAGCTCCTTTCGACCGTGCGCTGGGAGGAGACCATCCGCTCCCTGATCCAGCTCGGCGTGACGCGATTCGTCGAGATCGGCCCCGGCAGGGTATTGATCGGTCTGGCCCGCGCCACCGCGAAGGCCGATGCCGAGCCGGCGGGGAATCGGGGTGAGCTCGAGTTCGTCGCTCTGGGCGACACGGAACAGATGCACGCGGCGCTCGCGACCTGATCGGTCGGAGCGTTGAACACCAAGGATTGCAGGGAGCGAACGATGGCTCTGCCGCATGAAGGAAAATTGGCGCTGGTCACGGGGGCAAGTCGTGGAATCGGCCGCGCCATCGCGCTCGCGCTGGCCGATGACGGCGCGGATCTCGTCCTCGCCGATCGCAGCGGCCGCGACGAAAGCGCGATTGCTCTGGAGATCCGCGAACGGGGCCGCAGGTGTTGGCATCTACCCTGTGATCTGAAGCACTCGGAACAGATCACTTCGTTGGCCAAACGGGTCACCGAGGAAGCGGGCCCGGTCGCCATCCTCGTGAACAACGCGGGTATCACGCGAGACAACCTGTATCTGCGCTTGGAAGACGAGGATTGGGACGAAGTGCTCGCCGTGAACCTCAAGGCGGCGTTCCATTGCATCAAAGCGTTCTCCCGGGGCATGCTCAGGAGCCGTTGGGGTCGAATCGTGAATGTCAGTTCGGTCGTCGGGGAGATGGGGAACAAGGGCCAGGCGAACTACGTGGCCTCCAAAGCGGGTTTGATCGGCATGACGCGGGCGATCGCGCTGGAGTTGGCGGAGCGTAACGTGACCGTGAACGCCGTCGCGCCCGGGTTCATCGAGACCGACATGACCCAGACGTTGCCCGAGAAGGCGAAGGAGAGTTTGTTGGGGCGGATCCCCGTCGGGCGCTTCGGGCGACCCGAGGATGTAGCTGGCGTGGTCTCCTTCCTGGCATCGGAGCGGGCGAGTTATGTCACAGGACAGGTGATCCGAGTGGATGGCGGCATGCTGATGGCCTAGCCATCGGGTAGGCCGGCGAGAGAACGACAGGCGCCGGCGTGAGGCCGGCTGACCACTCCGGGAGAGGCCCGGGGGAAGGGGAGAACGATGGAGAGCTACGAGCAGAAGGTCCGGGACATCATCGTGGAGCAACTCGGCGTCGCGCCTGAGAAGGTTGTGCCGGAGGCGTCCTTCGTCGACGATCTCGGCGCTGATTCCCTCGACACCGTCGAATTGGTCATGGCGCTCGAAGAGGCGTTCGAGATCGAGATTCCGGACGAGGCCGCCGAGAAGCTGACGAAGGTCGGCGATGCGCTCGAGTACTTGAAGCAGCACCTCGAGTCTTCCAAGAAGTAGCGCCGGCCCGGCGGCGGCAGCGGTCCGGAGGAGTCCATGCGGCAGCGTGTCGTCATCACAGGTCTCGGCGCGGTCACGCCCGTCGGCCTCACCGTGGACGAGTTCTGGAAGGGACTCGTCGAGGGTCGATCCGGGGTGCGCGCCATCACGCGCTTCGATGCCAGTGCGTTCTCGACTCGGTTCGCGGCTGAGCTCCAAGACTTCGATCCCGGGCTCTACATGGATCGAAAGGACATCAAGCGGAACGACCCATTCACGCACTACGCGTTCGCCGCGACCCGCCAAGCGTTGGAACACAGCCGACTCGACACGAAGGAGAACAACGGCGAACGTATCGCCGCGATCCTCGGCTCTGGTATCGGCGGAACGACGACCTGGGAAGCGCAGCACCGTACCCTGCTGGAGAAAGGACCCGATCGCGTCTCACCGTTCTTCATTCCGATGATGATCGCGAACATGGCGTCGGGTCAGGTCTCGATCGAGTTCGGCCTGCGCGGGTCGAGTTTCGCCACCGTCTCCGCCTGCTCCTCCGGCGCGCACGCCATCGGGGAGGCGTTTCGGACCGTCGGCGACGGGGAGATGGACGCCGCGATCGCCGGAGGGAGCGAGGCGCCGATCACCCCTCTGTCCGTAGCCGGATTCTGCGCGCTGAGGGCCCTCTCAGCGCGGAATGATGCCCCGACCAAGGCGAGTCGTCCTTTCGACAAGGACCGCGACGGGTTCGTCATGGGGGAGGGCGCCGGCGTCGTCGTGCTCGAAGCGGAGGGGCACGCTCTCGCTCGCGGGGCGCCGATTCTGGCGGAGCTGGTCGGTTATGGCTCCACCGCCGACGCCCATCACATGACCGCACCGGCCCCGGACGGAGAGGGGGCGGCGCGATCGATGCGAACGGCGCTGCGCTCCGCGGGACTCGGACCCGCCGACGTCGACTACGTCAACGCCCACGGAACTTCCACCGAACTCAATGACAAATTCGAGACCAAGGCGCTGCACACGGTTTTCGGTGACCACACGAAGAAATTGCTCGTCTCCTCGACCAAGTCGATGACCGGCCACCTCCTCGGCGCGGCCGGAGCGATCGAACTGGTTGCCTGCGTGCTCGCGATCCAGCACGGGATCGTCCCGCCGACGATCAACCAAGAGACATCGGATCCGGATTGCGACCTCGACTACGTTCCCAACGTCGCTCGGCGGGCGCCGGTGCGAGTGGCGCTCTCGAACTCGCTCGGCTTCGGTGGGCACAACGTCTCGCTGATCGTCCGGCGGTACGAACCGAATCCCTGAACGTGACGCGGTCGGGAGGCGGCTCGCGAGCCGGACCGTGAGTCGACTCGGGAGTGGCCCGTGAACTTCTGGTCGAGTGTTTGGCGTAACCTTCGAGGCGAAGGCCGTCGGCGCCCCGACGGGGTCGTCTCGGCCCCGGTTCTGTCCTTCCAGCGCGATCTCGACGTCCCGTTCCGCGAGCCGGATCTCCTCCGCCATGCGCTCACGCATCGGTCGTTCCTGGGGAGTAACGGGGGCGATCCGAATCTCTCCAACGAGCGACTGGAGTTCCTCGGTGACGCGGTGCTCGAGCTCATCGTGGTCGAGTATCTCTACAGCCGGTTTCCAGAGGACCGAGAAGGCGACCTGACCAAGAAGAAGGGTCTGCTGGTTTCGCGAGAGATCCTCTCTCGGTGCGCGCGCGAACTCAGGCTCGGCGACTATCTGCTCCTGAGCGGGGCCGAGCGGGAAGCCGGTGGGCAGGGCCGAGCCTCGATCCTCGCCGACGGGCTCGAAGCGGTCATCGGGGCGATCTATCTCGACCAGGGATTCCCCGCCGTCGAGCGCTTCGTCCATCGTCATCTGCTCGATCAGGCCGACTCAATCGTCGGCGATCCCACCCATCACAATTTCAAGAGCCAGCTCCAGGAAATCGTGCAGGCGCGTTATCGGACGCACCCTCGGTACTCGGTTGTGACCGAGGTGGGGCCCGACCACCGCAAGCTATTCACCGTCGATGTGAAGGTCCGCGGACAGTTGCTGGGCCGCGGGCAGGGATACAACAAGAAAGAAGCAGAACAGTCGGCTGCCCACGACGCCCTGGGCAAATTGCCGGCCGAGGGCCCGATCGCCCTCAGGATCGACGCTCAGAAAGCCGAGCCGGCCGGCGACATTCGCGCCGCGTCGGCCCCTCGAGACTCGAACGAGTCGCAAGACTAGAGCCGGAACGCCAGACCCACGACGAGCCGGTCCTCGTCGAGTCGTTCGTTCGCGGTGAGTCCGAAATCCGATGCCCCTCGCCGCTCGTACCCTCCGCTCACGTACGTGAGATCCAGGGTCGCGGCCTCTTGCAGCAGCGCTCCGATTCCGAAGGACCACGAGTGACGATCGGGGTCGAACTTCGCCTTGGACGCCTCGCTGAAGAAGACGTCAGTGGCGATGAGTCGGTAGGGGATCGGCTGCCGTGAGTATCCGCCTCGGAGACGCAGAGGGAACGGAGCCGGGAATGTGTACTCCAGGCCGGCATGGACGTCCAAGGTAGCGCGGTACACGAACTCGCGATCCGGCGTGCGGAGACGACCCGCGTAGTCGATCTGGCTCCAGTCGGCGTAGGTCACGTCAAGCGCCGCGAGGATCGAGCCAGGCTTGCTTCCTCCGATGGGAAGATCTCGGACATGCGAGAGCCCGGCCGAGAGGCGGAACGGGAGGCCGATCTCGTCTTCGAACGTGTAGTCGCCCAGGAGATCGAGGGTGTCGACCGGGTCGGCCTGGATTCGGTAGATGTCATCGTAGCCGGAGCCGGTCAGATCGAAGCTCTCGGGAAGATGCAACGACAGACCGAATCTGGTGTGTCGATCCAAGACGAGCAATGCGCCGAGCGAGCCCGTCACTGCGGTGTAGTCGATGTCGCTCGTGCTGAAGGTGTCTTCTCGGTCCAGATTGTCGTCGCTCCGGTAGTAGAACTCGCGTTCCCGTCGAGAGCTGCCGGTCATGATCACTCCCGTCACGCCGACCGAGAGTCCCGGGTTCGCTTCGATCGCGAAACCGGCTCGGAACGCGTTCAGCGATCCGTCCTCGGAGATCCGCTCCTCCTCGGCGGCTACCCCCAACGCGGGGTCCGAACCGCTCCTGAAGTACTCCTGATCCAGCGGCGCCACGCGGTCGAACGAGAAACCGACGACGAGGGCTCCTCTGTACGTGGGGAACGGGTAGGCGAAACCGATGGATTGGATTCGTGTGACGTCGAGCGGTGTCGACTCTTCGTGCCCCAGGTAGACGTTCCGAGAATCGAGCGAACGTCGTTCGAAGACGCCCGCGAACTCTGTTCTGCGCACCTGCGTCAGCCCGGCTGGGTTGTAGGTCAGCGCTGTGTAGTCCTCAGCAACTCCGACGTAGGCGCCGCCGAGCGCGATCGCACGAGCGCCCACGGTGGCCCTCGAGGCCAGGGGAATCTCAGGGGGTATCTGGGCGGATGCTGCCAGTGGACCGAGGGCGCCGAGCGCCACCGCGAGACAGGTCAAGGCACGCAGTCGGTCTCCTCTCGATCCGGCTGAATGCCTGCTGCGCTGCTCACCGCTTCCACGCACGTCGGTCCTCCTCTTGGGTACGAGACTTCTCTGGCTCCGGCCGCGGCGGCGGTGGTGGTGGTGGCGGTGGTGGTG
>Ga0163150_10000324_pt1 | contig 90027 bp, 61 predicted proteins | sample OliLakLV19P2IB_FD_148628 | JGI IMG/M metagenome (GOLD analysis project Ga0163150, IMG submission 148628) | Freshwater microbial mat bacterial communities from Lake Vanda, McMurdo Dry Valleys, Antarctica - Oligotrophic Lake LV.19.P2.IB | ecosystem: Environmental > Aquatic > Freshwater > Lake >... | reverse complement strand
GGAGAAGGTGATTCCCGAAGCCATCAACTTCATGGCCCGCTACGGGCGCGGTTTGATCTGCCTCGCCATGACCGGAGAACGTTTAGACGAATTGCAGATTCCGCTCATGGTGAGCGACAACACGTCGCTCTATGGGACGGCTTTTTGTGTCTCGATTGAAGCAAAGCGCATGGTTTCGACCGGAATATCGGCGGCCGACCGGGCCCAGACCATTTTGACGGCGATCCATCCCAGCACCCAGCCGCACGACCTGGTGCGGCCCGGCCATGTGTTTCCATTGCGCTCGCGAAACGGTGGTGTGCTGGTGCGGGCCGGGCAAACCGAGGCGGCGGTTGACCTGGCCCGCATCGCTGGGTTGGATCCTTCCGGCGTCATCTGCGAGATCATGAACGACGATGGCACCATGTCACGGGTCGAACAATTGCACGAGTTCGCCAAGCTCCATAATTTGAAGATGATCACCGTGGCCGACCTCATCAAGTTCCGCCTGCAGACGGAGCGCTTTGTTCAGAAAGTGGCTGAAGCCGACCTGCCAACGCGGCACGGGGTGTTTCGCATGCTGGCTTTTGAATGCGAAATCGACCGGGAAACCCATGTGGCACTGGTGTACGGGACGATTAACCCAGAGAATCCGGTGCTCGTGCGGGTGCATTCCCACTGTCTGACAGGAGACGTGTTTCACGCCACCGGCTGTGAATGCCAGGCTCAGCTGGAGCGATCGATGGAGATGATTGCCCAGGAAGGCAGCGGTGTTCTGCTTTACATGCACCAGACAGGCCGGGGATTCGAAGTCATCAAGTCGGATGGAGACAGCCGCATTCTCTATCACGGGATGCCCGCAGTGGAGGGAGAAAGCTACAGCGTGAAGCGCTCACAGCGCGGCTATGGAACCGGCGCTCAAATTCTTGCCCGCCTGAATCTGAAATCAATCCGTCTTCTGACGAACCACCCACGAAAGATTGCCGGACTCGAAGGATACGGAATCCGCGTCGTCGAGCAGATTCCGATCCCAGTGACCAAATCTAACGCGCCCGCAACAAGCTGAATAGCAGCACCGAACCCAGCTTGTTAGCAGAAGATGCCGATTCCGCCGCGGCGACACCACAGCCGATGAAAACCATGTAGCGCAGACCGCGCTTTCTGTGGTCTGCGGTTTTCCTGTCTCCGAATTGCCCCAAAGCCGCAGACCTCCCTGAGAGGCAGGAGGTCTGCGCTACAACGATCCTATCTTAGTCGGAGCATCGGCAGGTTGGCAGAGAGCTGGACTGCGGCCGCCTTCAGGCGGGCCGGCCCAAGCCGATCTACAAACGGCCAAACGCCCTCTTGCTGGTGTACCAACTATTAAACAGAGTTTATATCGGTGAACATGAACCTGCCGTACACCTTCGAGTGCCGTCTCAGGTCTCCTCAAATCGAGTCTTGTTCATTTCTGCCGAATAATCATGCGGAATGGCATGTGATACTTGCTAACTACGGTCTTCCCCTTTACCGTTTGGAGAAGCACAGCCACATCCTCTCCGGATCTGGTGAAGACTTCCCATATCGGCAAAGGGTCAGGAATCGTATCAATCCTTCGAATTGTTACAGAAGAAGAACCATAAACGGTATCGGGAGATCCGGGGTTCTCAACGTTACCAAAGCGAATTTGGCCAAGAGCAGTCCGAAATTCCACGGCCCCAAGATCAGTAGTCTCACCTGAGTTCATTTGTCCGATGCGCTTAACGTTCATCGGGCCACTGTCCATCAGGTTTGGATTTGAAGGAGGTGATCCTACGAGTGGACTTCCAAAATTGTATCCGATCCACCTTTGAGGACTCGTGCGAACCAGATTCTGCACATAGTCCCCCGAGTTATTCATCCAGATGGTATTCGTCACTCCACCCACCCCATGTGCGTAGATCGTGTGATTGAACAAGTAGTCGTTAACAGGTCCAATATTGATGTCACCTGTGATCCTGTATCCGGGACTATTGTCAAAGATCCCATCTGCGTGAGGTTGCTCACTTCCCGGTTTGCCAGCTTTCACAACTTGACCGAGGCTGACGACCAACACCACCACGAACCCTAGGATCAACGCCACAGCTTGACGTTTCATCATGTTACTACCTCCGTTGTTTGTAGTTTTGATACCGTGCACTCCAGTTTTGAATCTGATAAGGCAATCCGAGAAATTGTCTAGAATGGGCACAGCAGATAGAGACTGGAGATTCGCCCCGGACCTCCTCGCCCATGCCTTTAGCTTCTCAGCAGCCCTGAGCTGTGACGATTTGGTCGCGGCCCGGATCGACACAAATTCTTGTCTTCATTGGTATATGCGAAAGGTCTGGGGAAAGGGGGTCACAGAAAATGAAGGGTCCGCCCAAATCAAAGCATTCTGCGGCCGTTCTTGTCGGTTCCTGGGTGAAAGTCCTTGTATAAGAACTCTTTTTCGCGGCATCCTTGGGTGCGTTTGCCAAATAGTTGTATTCAAGCCAAACAATCTAACTGCTGATGCCAACCCGTAAAAACAACCCTGCTGTGGTCTCCAATCTGGTGCCCTTGGTGTATCAGGAGCTTCGACGTCTAGCGAGTCGATATATGAAGCGCGAGCGTTCGGATCACACCCTCCAGACCACGGCCCTTGTCCATGAGGCCTATTTGAAGCTCGTTGGGAAAGGGAAACTGGAGTGGAATGATCGGACTCATTTTATTGGGATTGCTGCTCATGCGATGCGCGAGATCCTGGTTGAGCACGCTCGCGCCTACAATGCCTCGAAACGGGGAGGAGAAGAGCAGAAGGTGCAGTTGACCATTGAGGTGCCCGCAGGGAGCGAGGAACGATCCGTAGACCTGCTAGCTCTGGATGTTGCGCTCAACAAGCTGGCAGAGCTTTCGCCTCGTCAGTGTCAGGTCATTGAGATGCGATTCTTTGGAGGGCTATCTGTTGAAGAAACTGCGGAAGGATTAGGGATCTCTCCAAAGACCGTCAAGAGGGACTGGAGTGCGGGGAGGGCATGGCTTCATCGCGAGATGCGAAGAGATGCCAAGCGTGACGGCGGACCAAAGAGGTAATTAGTGGTTGGGTTCGGTTCTTAGTCACGAGAACCCACCCCGAAGCCTTCGGCTTCTGCCCCTCCCGGGAAGGGATTCAGATCACTTCTCCTCAAAAACCGGCTCTACACGTCGACTAGCTCCTGTCGCGAAACTCGGAGGATTGCCTGTGGCTCTGGCTCCCCTGAAGGTGTGAAAAAATTCAATGGTAGGGACGCGCTGCTGCGCGTCTGCGACGATAACCCCAACACGGACGCGGAGCACCGCGTCCCTACCGGATCATGTTTGTACGACCAACCGAATCTTTTCACAGCTCTACTCCTTATGGAGCTGTGAAAAAATCCTGACTGGCGTCGCCGTGGGGAGGGCGAGGCTCCCGCCGAGCCGTTCTGGATCAGCAGCTGGCCCGCCCAGCGGCTCGGCAGGAGCCTCGCCCTCCCGAATTCCTTCACATCTCCCCTCCCAGTAGGGGATTTCATACTCTCAAAAGTTGTACCGCAGATAAAGTTGGATGCGGCGCGGTCCGTAGGTCGAGCGCGTTTGGCCGAAATCCCCCCAGGCAGTCGAGAAGCCGCCAAAGCCGAATGTTGCGTGATTAAAGACGTTGGTCGTGTCAACCCGAAGTTCCACGCTTTGCCTTTCGGTGACCACAAAGCGCTTCAGCAGACTGAAATCAACCACATTCACCCCCGGTCCTGAAAAGACGTTGCGGCCCAGATTCCCGAGCCTCGCTTCCTCCGGCCCGCTTGGAAAAACGGTGCGAAACACCGTAGGGTCAAACAGGAAGTTTCCCGTTGCAGTATCGCCATTCGGTAGAGTGAACGTTCGCCGCTCGCGGGGATTGAGCCGTTGAAAGGGACCCATGATGTCGGGCATCCCTCTCTGCCAAAGCCTTGCAGCGTGGAGTCAACGGCGTTGCGAATGTCGAAGGGAACTCCAGTGCTCAGTTGGACAATGGCACTGGCTTGCCAGCCAGAGATTAGCCTTCCAAAGGTGGTCTTCGGAAGAATCGCAGGCAGTTCTGCGAATCCATGCCAAACCAGGCTATGCCGGCGATCGGTATTTGTCCGCGACCAAGGAGATGTGTCTCGGCCAGCCTGGTTCCATTCGGTTCCGTCGGCGTTTCCCAAAGTCTTGGACCAAACATAGTTCCCATTCATCTGAGAGCGCGAGCCGAAGCGGCGCGAGACCTGCAGCTGCAGAGCGTTGTAGCTGCTGGAGCCGTCCGCCGCTAACCCCGCAATGCCCGAGAAATCATGATACTGGCGCCGCTGGAAAATGTTGGACACCGTGGCAGCAGCCGTCAGCGGAGAAGGGTTTCCGTTGAAGTACCGGTGGAGACGAGCCCCGCGGTTTCCCACATAAGCCAATTCGGCGAGAAAACCGTTCGGCAATTCTCTCTGCAGGGAGAGAGTCCATTGGTGCTGGTAAGGCTCCGGGAAACTCTTCCCTAACAAATATCCGCCGGAAGCGGGACGCAGCACATCCCATCCATCCCGCGTTTTCAGAAAAGGGTCAGGCGTCGTCCCCCAGGGATTGGCAAAGGTTCCCCCCGTGGTGTGCAGTTGAAGAGCATCTCGGCTGGTGCCAACCGACCAAGGTGGGAAAAAGCTGGCCAGAGAGGCCAAGAGATGCTGGTCCAGGATATAGAACACTCCGTATCCCAGGCGAACGGATGAGCGGCCCGGACCGCCGGAAACTCGCCGCCAAAATTCTGAGGTCCCATTTGGAGAGTAAGCCAGTCCCACTCGTGGCGCAAAGTTGTTATGGTCCGGCGGATTGAATCCGCGGATGGTCCTGCCTGAAACCGGGTCTTGGTCGCCCGCAAAGATGAGGCCTGGCGGGAAGTTCGGGAAAACCTTGGATTGAACTCCAGGCCGAAAAAGCGCAATGCGCCCGTCTTTCTCCGTTGCCACTCCGTTGATCTCGTAGCGCACACCCAGGTTCAGCATCAGGTTCGAGCGGAGCTTATAGTCGTCTTGAATGAATATGGAGTTCACGACTCGTCGTGGACTGCCCTGATAACTGGTTCCCTGGCTGTACTCGTGCGGGATGCCCAGAAGAAAATCCGCGACATCATTGCCTGAGCCAAACGCGTTGAAGCTGGTAAATTGAAATCCGGGTGGCGCCACCTCGCCAATAAGTTGATTGGGCCGGACCCATCGGCTCTCCCAACCTAGCTTGAAACTGTGAGACCTTCGTTGAATGGTGAACGCATCCTTTAGTGTCCAAACGCGCGTTTCATCTAGCAAGACGTATCCGGGAGGATCAAAACCGCCTACTGAGGAGAGGAAGACTCTAGGAAATCCAGTATACCCAGAGTCGAGGCGCTGGATGTTAAATCCAAACTGCTTCAACTCGACATCGTCGTGTTTCCCGATCCAGGGACTGTTCGTCTGAGCCCGACTGTGTCCAAACGTGAAGGCATTGATCGCCTGCGCAGAGAACCTGCGGGTGTGATGCAAGGCAAGGTTCTGAGTCCCTTGCCGCGAATGAAATCCAGCCTGATTAATGTTAATCCGAGGTCCAGCAAAATGGTTGGGGCTGAAGCGAACGCTGGCGTTGACGCTATCGGCGCTGGACAGTTGATGGTCGATTCGAAGGGCGAGTTGGGTTGTTTGACTCGTTACTCGGGCGAGTCGAACCAGCTCATTGCCGCGAGTCGCTTTCGGGATGAGCTCATCGATAAAGAAGCGGGACTGCGGAAGAATACGCTCCTCCGGAATGCGGCCGCCGGGGAAGTCCTCTCCGGTGAGAGGGTCCTTAGGCCAGAGCTTGGGCGCCAATCCGCTGAAGTCACCCAGCCGCTGTGCATCACTGAGGACGTTCACGATAGCCGTGCTTCCAGTGCTTTGGTAAATCTTCTCGAGATCCACGAGAAAGAAACTCTTGTCTCTGCCGCTATAGAGCTTTGGGACATAGATCGGGCCTGAAAGCTGCATTCCTAAGGAGCGCGTCGCGGATCCTGACTTCTTGATCTCATCGAAAAAGTCGCGGGTGCTCAGTCGTGGATCCAAATCCAGCGCCCGGACCTGTCCATGAAATCGATTGGTGCCAGACTTCGTTGTGAAGTTAATCAGGACAGGTCGGTTGCCGGCTTCGGCTTTGAATGTATGAGTCAAGACCGAGAACTCTCCGATGGCATCCGGAGTCAGGCTCTGGGAGATTAGCCAACCCATGGCCAGGCTATTGTGATCGCTATAGTCGATGCCTTCAAAGCTAAAGCCGATGCCACGCGGTGGTGAGCCATTGATGGAAATGCTGTTCGTGTAGGGCCGTCCTCCGGGTGCCCACGAGCTTGCGCCGGGAACCAGGATGGCCAGCGCATCGGTAACGCTTCTGGATTTTTGAGTCGTAAGAATGGGAAGGTTTGCGACCTCCTCTCCAGAGATGACTGTCTGGATTGCTGCCCCTGTCGCGTCAACCCGGTTGGCTTCGGCTGCAACTGAGACTTCCGTCGCCGTGGCACCGATCTTCAAGGTGAGCGGCAAACGCATCTGCTGATTAACGCTGAGAGTGATGTTTTCCATCCTGAGACGGCTGAATCCGGCACGTTCAGCCACAAGGGAATAGGTCCCCGGTGGGACAAACGGGAACGTGAAGTCCCCGCTGGATCCCGATTCAGTTCGGAAGTTGATGCCGGTGGCATCGTTTCTCAGAGTCAGTGAGACTGACTGAAGAACTCCCGCCGTTTCGTCCTGAACCTGACCTGTAACAGCGGCTCGATCAAGATTCTGGGCCTGGAGCAACCCGGAAATGACTAGGCCCGCCATAACGGCAAAGCATGGTCGTCGAAAGCACATGGAATCCTCTTTTTCACAGGAGAGAACCCGCTCGACCGAACTAACGGTTCGCTTGACACTGAACAGCACTGATCAATCTGGTGATTGGCTTCATTCTACTTGAATTTTGCTTACCCATCAGGGCCATTTCTCAGAAAGCCGCATCGGCGCGGTAATTCAAGGCTGCGGGCCATGCGTATGAAATTCCCTCTTGGGAGGGGCGGAAGCCGAAGGCTTCAGGGTGGGTGTTCATGACGAAGAACTCACCCCGTCGCTGTGGTGACGGCTTCCCATGCCTTCACCCCCCCCAAAAGCTGTGAACAAGTGAATCGGACATTCCTTGCCCATCGCGGTTCTGAATCCGCAGCCGAAAACGCGCGCGGAGCGCACGTTCCACCCAGGTGGGGCGGGCGCTCCTGCGCACGCTTCTTGCCGGGAGCATCCAATTTTCAATTTCTTCACAGATCCCCTCCCGAAAGGGTACCTTTCGGAGAGCCAGCGATTCACTTGCGAAATTCAGGTTCTAGCCTTCTTTGGAGCGCGCAAGCCAAAGAAACGGGGCTCAAGAATCGTCCCTGGTCTTGTTCAGAAGAAACCCTATCCTTATGAATGCGCAAAGCATCCAAAAGTGGGGTCATCAAAAGTTTTGATCCCAGCGAGCGGTTCAGAGAGTGCGCCTTGAGCGTAGAATGGGTGACAGTAAGAAACCTCCTAGGTTAGTCACTGAGGTTCGGATCGAGAAAGCAGGAGTCATGACGCCGGAGCACTGGCAGCGCATCACCGATATTCTTGAGTCGGCGTTGGAACAGCCGCTGGAGGAACGCACAGCGTATCTCGACAGCGTTTGCTCTGACGATGCAGAGCTGCGGGCCGAAGTGGAGTCGTTGGTTTCCGAGCACGACCGGATGACGGGCTTCCTGGACAAACCCGCTTTCGAATCCACGAGCCTCGCAGAGGAATTCTCGCTGCACAATGTCGCTGAACTGCGTGATGGGTCGTCTGACAGGATGAACTGGAGCGGAACACTGCTGAAGGGCCGCTACAGAATTGAGCGTGAACTTGGGAGTGGCGGCGTGGGAATTGTGTACCTTGCCCGGGACGAGCAGTTGCACTCGCGGCCCGTGGTCGTCAAGGCACTTCAGGATGACTCATTTCGCAATCCCTGGTTCCAGAGGAAATTTCTCCAGGAAATCGAAGCTTTGTCACGGCTGGACCATCCGGGGATCGTGAGTGTCTCCGACACGGGCGAGATGCCTGATGGCAAACTGTTTTACGTCATGCAGTACGTCGAAGGGCACACGCTGCGCTCTGAGATTCAACCCGGGGGACTTGATCTCAAGAGAGCCGGGCAGATTATCCTGCAGATCAGCCAGGCGCTCGCAGCAGCACACGAGAAAGGTATTCTGCACCTGGATCTCAAACCGACCAACGTCATGATTCAGGAGATGGGCGGCGGCGAGATGCGCGTGAAACTCATCGACTTCGGTGTTGCGAGGATCAAGGACCCAGGGTTCAAGGGGACCACCGACCTGAGCAGTCTGAGTGGCACTCCCGACTACATGGCTCCCGAGCAGGTGCTCGGGAAAGCTTCCGTAGCGAGCGACATCTATGCTTTGGGATTGATCGCTTATGAGTTGGTGACAGGACGGCGATTCCTGAAGGTCCAGTCGCGACGCGAACGTGCGGAGGGCCAGGGGGCAGAAACGAGTCCGCCTCCACGTAAAGTCCGGCCTGAATTTCCGCTCGAAGCCCAGAATGCGATACTGAAGGCGCTCGCTTTCGAACCCCATCAGCGGTTCGACGAGGCGCGCAGCTTTGCTGAAGCGTTTTTGAATGCCTTCGGCACTCTCGAATCCAGGAACCGACATTTAACGATTTCTCGAAAGTGGGCGGCTGTGGCAGCCTGTCTGGCGATGGGCCTGGCACTGGTTGGATGGCGTTCGCTTGCCGCTTGGCGTTCGGCGACGGCGGCGGACCGCGAGCCCGTCTTGCGCCGCATTGCCAAGCCACGCTTGATGCTTGCTGGCCTTTCGCCGGACGGCCAGCAAATCGCGGGTTTCCGTCCTGGTACCGGGCAGCTATGGATCGATAATCTCAAAACCGGTGACAGCCGCCAGCTGATTTCCGAAGAGATCAGGAGTGATTTCACCTGGTCGCCCAACAGTCAGGAGATCGCTTTTGTCAGCCGCGGCCTCGACGGTAAGTTCAGCAAGGTGGAGGTTGTAAGCGTCCAAAGTGGTGCTCGCAGAGTCATTTTCGAGTCGCCAGAGTTTCCGCCCCTTCAGGGGTGGTCGCCGGACGGAAGCCAGTTGGTCTGCCGCCGTGATCTGCCGGATAGTCGCAAGCAGATCGAGCACCTCTCCCTCGCCGATGGCCATCTCAGGCCGATCTTCACGACGATTGCTCTGAGCAAAGACTTTCGGGCTTCTCCCGACGGTCGCTTTATTGTGTATTCGACAGCGCCGGATGGTAATAACTGGGACATCTACGTGGCGAGGCTCTCTGGTGGGGAAAGCCAAGAAGTTCGGCTGACCGACGATGTGAGTGGGGACGGGTCGCCTATCTGGTCGCCCACGGGCGATACTGTTTACTACTGCCGGATGGGCCCTGGATATGGCGATCTCTGGGGGGTCCGCATCGATCCTGAGACTGGGCAACGTGTGGGCGAGCCTTTTCAGGTTGCCAAGTTAGGAGTAACGATGCTGCCGGGATGGGTTATCGATCCACACGGTGACTTGATCTACCAAAGTTCCAGAGAACGGCGTCCCCGTATTGTCCACCTTGAACTCAACACCCAAACCGGCCTGCCTCAGAAGGAGGCATTTGGGTCAGAACCCGAGGGAAACTCGGCTCCTTTCTGGTCTGCGGATTGGAGCAGATACTACTATTTTTCGTCGGGCCAGAACGGTGGCTTGGTGGAAAGCAAGCTGGCAACGGGTGAGCAGCGACTGATTGGCATGCCTGAAGGATTCACCGGAGAACTCGGGGAAGGGTTACCGGAGGGTCGATCATTCGTATTCTTTGGATGGAGGTGGAAGGAACGTGACACGACCGGAATCTATGAGTTCTTCCCACCAGAAAGGAAGACCGTTCTTCTCTCCACAACGAACGCACAGAACTGGTTGCGGTCGTCTCCCGACGGCCAGGAATTTCTTTGTGTGGCATATCTTGCCACAGAGAAGCGGCAAGCAGTCCGCATCTTGAGCCGTTCGACCGCCGCCGTACGTGATTTGGTCCGCACTCCCACCCAACCGTACCCGCAGTGGTCTCCCGACGGTCGCGAAATCGCCTACACCAATGGCGAATGTCTAAACGTCATCCCCCGTGGAGGTGGAACTGCCAGACAGATCGTTTGTGCCCCAAAGTCTGAGGTTTCGGCTAAAGGGAATTATCTGATGGCGGGCCAGATGGCGTGGTCCCGAGATGGACGTAAGCTGGCTTGGACCGTGCACAATCAGGAATCCCAGAGAGTGGATCTTTGGATCGCAGACTACTTTACGGGGAGCCATCATGTCTGGGCGGGAGAACAAGACTATCGGTCCACGATAACCTTTCCGACGTGGTCGCCCGACGGCAAGGACATTACTCTTCAGAAAAACTATGCTCGTGAGTTTGAGCTCTGGAAGCTTGGTAATTTTCTGCCCGGAAGTAATTGATGGTCATTTGCGCATAGGTTAGCCGCAGGCGCGCATTTTCGCTCCCACTGGTTCGCCGTCGGTCAGCACCTTCAGAATATTAATTTCAATCCAGCGTGAATCATTCGCGGAGCGCCGACATTTTCGAGAGGCGTCCGCGCAACTGTGAATCGGCGGTCGAAGATGTTTTCGGCTGAGGCGTAAACGCGAAGGGAGCGGTGGAGAGTGCGGGAAACGTGGAAATCGAGGACGGCAAAATTCCCGAGCAGGAATGTGTTGAGGTCATCATCATACTGAGCGCCCACGAAGCGAGCCGAGACGAAGGCGCTCACAACTCGCGCATTGGAGTAGCTTAGCGAAGCACTAACTCGGTGCCTTGGCACCTGTGGCAACAATTTGGATTCCAGCAAAGGATTTGGCGGGAACTGGGTAACCTTGGAATCACTCCATAGATAGGCTCCCTGCAAAGACCAATTGCGACGCCAGCGGATAGAGAGCGAGGTTTCAATTCCCTGGGCGTGAATTTCGCCGACATTCTCCCGGCGACGCGTAATCAAGGTTGGCAGGAAGGTCACAGTGACGTTCGACACCGCATTCTCAAGCTGGTTCCAGAACCCGGTAAAACGGGCAGTCACACTGGATCCGAGGTGCCAGTCCAGCCCTCCCTCGGCACCCTTCAGTTTTTCAGGACCCAACTGGTCGTTGGGGTTTGTCACCACGTTGCCGACGCGAAATCCGCGATATAGTTCATTCAGTGTCGGGGCACGGAAGCTATGGTAATAGGAACCCCGGAGTGTGAATTGTTCCCGCACCCGATAGGAAACACCTGCCTTGGGGTTGACCGTGCCTCGCTTTTGCGTGACATACGGAGTCGTCGTCAGTGCGCCACTGCTTAGCAACAGGTCACGACGTTGGGCGTCGTAGTTGCTCCAGCCATCCAGCCTGGCACCGAGCTGTATCATCCAGCGGCTGGTGGGAGTAAACAGATCCTGCACAAAAATGCCGCCGAGTTGCTGGCTTCCTCCCGCGACTTGAAAGCGCGACGGCCGTCCGGCCGCATAGCCCGTCTCTTCACTGTGGCCGCGAATCCATTGCCAGTCAACGCCTGAAGTCACCAGGTGGCGCGAGAAAAGCAATCCGGTCCATTGAGCCGACCCCCCGGCGCTCCTGACTGGCACCGTCTGATCCAGAGTCAGCGTCTCCACGCGGCGATTGGCCGACACTGCGGTAAAGTTGCTGAAAAACTTCTCCACGAGGCCATAACCACGCAGTTGCCATTCCCTTCCCTTGGTCCCTTCGTGGCGGTAGCCTACGCGCAAGCTGCTGATGTCCGTGTCGTTTTTCTGAAGCGCGGTGCCATTGTCGCGATCTTCAGCAAAATGGGTTGCTTGCAGGAAGAGCGATCGCCTGTTGTCTGGTTTGTAAAATCCGCCGGCCCGCAAGGCGTAACGCACTGATCCCGCACGATCGTCCACCAGTCCGCGGACTGGGGGGGCTGCAATGAAGTAGCCATCCGTGTGCAGAAACGATCCGGAAAAATTGCCGCTCCAGGGCCCTCGCACTGCCGAACCGAGGAAATCCGCACCCGCCGTCGCTTGCGAACCGCCATGTAAATCCAGTTCCAAATGATTGGTTTCAAACGAGCGGGACAACACCTGGATGACACCCCCGAGAGCCGAACTCCCGTAAAGGCTCGATCCGCCTCCGGAAGCAATTTCAACCTGTTCCAAACTATTTTTGTCGAGTTGGCTCCAGTAGACCCAGCCACCGAAAGGGTCGTTTAAAGGAATTCCATCCCACAGCACCAAGGTGCGGCTTACTCCACTGGGACCAATGCCACGCAAGGAAACTCCTTGCGTCGTGGGGTGCGCCACGAGGCTGCTCGACCGTCGAAAGAGACTGAAGGCGGGCACCTGCCGCAATGTATCGTCCAAAGTTACCGCAGGTGATTCCTGCAGAGCCTTCTGACTGAGAACCACCACTGCGGACGGAACTCCCTCGACCGGTTGAGGCGTCCGTGTCGCTGTGATGGTCATCGTTTCCCGCACTTTGACTGGTCGCAGTGTAACGATCAGCGCTTCTCCCGACGAGACCACTCTCTGTTCCACTGGTTCGAAATTCGGATGGCGCACGCGCAGTTTTCCCACAGCAGCACCGGAGGCAAAGGAGAATGCTCCCTCCAGGTCGGAGCGGACCTCGAAAAGAGATCGGCCATCTGCGTTAACAACCTCAACGACGATACCTTCAATCGGCAGGCCGCTTTGATCCACGACCTTTCCGTGCCACTGGGTGTTCTCGGAGGTAGACGCATCAGCCCAAGCGCTGCTGGGCGAAACCAAACATGCCAGGAGCAGGAACAAAGGAGCCACAGAGAACTGCAAAAGTATTGGACGCAGATTGCGCAGATGATCGCAGATCGTTTTTCCTGGAATTGGAATCCGAAAGGAGGAGTTCCGCATTTGCAGCGTGTCTTCTGTCTTGATTTGGAAATGGTATTGAACCGCCAAGGACGCCAAAAGCATGAAAGAAGGCCCGAGCCACTCTCTGACTCATCGAAAGGGCGGATCAGTCAACTCTCTTGGCGCTCTTTGCGGTTCCTACAGCGAATTTGACTTGAGATTGGGCCAGTGTGCCTGCTTTCTATCCGCGTTCCTCTGCGCCATCTGCGTCCAATTGCTTTCTCAATCCCCGAGACAGATTCCCAGTCCGCGGGCCGTATGCACGAGCGGGTCGTTGTGCTCCACATAGTGATAGCTCGCAATGGCGTCCTTGAGCGGCAAGGCCACTATCTTGGGATAATCGCTGGCAACCATGTAACCGAACTTTTGTTCCTTGATGAGGTCGACGGCGGCCACGCCGAACTGCGTCGCCAGAATTCGATCGAAAGCGCAGGGAGAGCCGCCGCGCTGCAGATGGCCCAGCACCGTGACGCGAGCCTCAACATCCGGCATGTGCTGCTTAACCTGACCGACGAAGAATCGGCCAACACCGCCCAACATGCGGTTGTGATAGCCAATCTCGTCGCTTTGGGTGGCCACCACGTCGCCTCCGGACGGCTTTGCACCCTCCGCCACGACGACAATCGCGAAGCCTCGGCCAGATCGAAAGCGGTCGTCAATTTTCCCCATCACGCTCTCAAAACTGTAGGGAATCTCGGGAATCAAGGCGATGTCGGCACCTCCAGCAATGGCTGCAGCCAATGCAATCCATCCGGCGTCCCGCCCCATCACTTCCAGCACCATCATGCGATTGTGGCTTTCGGCCGTGGTCACAAGCTTGTCGACAGCGTCCGTGGCCACCTCAACCGCAGTCTGGTAACCGAAGGTGAAGTCTGTGGCCGACAGATCATTGTCGATGGTTTTGGGAACGCCGATGATGTTGAGTCCCTTCTCGAAGAGCGCCTGCGAAATGCGTTGTGAGCCATCGCCGCCAATGTTGATCACTGCCTCAATACCTTGGTACTGCAGGCGGCGAATGAGTTCGTCCGACCGGTCTTCAGTGCCCCAAGTCCCATCGGATCGCCTGATCGGCCAATGAAACGGACCTCCGCGATTCGTCGTGCCAATAATGGTTCCACCGCGAACATGAATGCCGGAGACGGCAGCCAAATCCAAAACCTTCAGCTGCATCGGCTCGGATAGCACGCCGTTAAAGGCATCAATGCTACCCAACACTTCCCAGTTATACTGGCCAGTGGCCTTCTTCACGATAGCGCGCAGCACAGCGTTCAGGCCTGGGCAATCGCCACCGCCGGTTGCCACGAGAATCCTCTTCCTTCTTGTCATGCCGTATCCAGTCTCCGAGACATCAGTTCAGGTTTGATTGTAGTTGGACTTCAGAAGCCGGGTAAAATCAAAAAATGGAGGCAAACGGGGTGAGTGCTTCGAGCGCCCTTCGTGGGCGCCTGGCGCGCGGGTCGTGGCGCAGCAGGAAACATCAAACGTCAACTCATTGGGGTCCGGCCGACATCCTATGCCTGCGCCGACGACGTAAGAATAAGTCGGCCCGGCTGATTTCTGCAAGACCAATTATTGGAGCGGCTGCGCTCAAAGCCTTCTGAGAGGAGGACTATGGCATCCATCGTGGCGGCTCTCTCAGCGGCCCTGCGCACGATCTTCACCTTCCTTCATCATGCGCCGCACCTGGTCCAGACTGCCGGCCTCGCAATAGACTCTTAGCAACGGCTCCGTGCCAGACTGGCGAAATAGAATCCAGCTCTCGTCAGTGAAAACCAGCTTCGTGCCATCCAAGCAGTCCACGCGCTGCAAAGCCAGACCGGAATAGCGAGCCGGTGGATTGTCTCTCAGTGTTTGCACAAGGCTCTTTCCAAACCCCAGCGGCACATGCAAATCGCTCCTGCGAAAATGGAACTCGCCAAATTCTTTCCAGAGTTCTTCGATTCCTTGTCTCAGGCTGCGCCCGCTGTGGGCAAAGGCTTCCAGCAGCAGCAGGCTGATAAGAATGCCATCGCGTTCCGGAATATGGTTCTTGATGCCCACGCCGCCACTCTCTTCACCGCCAATCAGGATATCTTCCTGCAGCATGAGGTCGGCAATGTTCTTGAACCCAATGGGAACAATGGCGCATGGAAGTCCCAACTTCTGGCAGATACGATCGATCATGACGCTCTGGGAAACCGTCCTGACCACTTTCCCTTTCCAGCCCCGCTGGCGCACAAGATGCAGGATAAGCAGCGCCAGAATCTGGTGGGTGTTCACGTAGTTCCCCTCCCCGTCCATGGCGCCGAGCCGGTCGGCATCGCCATCGGTTGCCAGTCCGATGCCTGCCTTGGAGTTCAAGATGGCTGTCCGCAGCGCGCCAAGATTTTCTTCCATCGGTTCAGGAAAGACGCCGCCGAAGAGCGGGTCGGGCTGATTGCGAATCGTCAAACAATCGATCCCAAATTCTCCGAGGATCTGCCCCAGGAGATTTCGGGCGGCCCCATGCATGGCATCGGCCACGACGCGAGGCTTTGCTCTCTGAATGACACCAAAATCAACCAGCGACTTGACGTGGTCGAAATACTCCGGGCGCGGGATCACTTCTTCGACTCCCTCTGCGCCGATAGCGAGTCGAGGTGGCGTTTGATGCAGCCGGGTCTCAATTTCTTTGACGATGGCCGGCGTAGCCGACCCGCCAAAGGGAGCTTTGAATTTGATTCCGCAAAACTCCGGCGGATTATGGCTGGCCGTCACCATCACGCCACCGGCAAGCCCGCGACGTTTTGCTTCGTAGGAAACGTAGGGAGTCGGGAAGGGACGATCGAGAAGTTCCGCTTGAAACCCATTGCCGGCAAGCACCTCGGTTATTCGGCGCGCAAACTGCCGCGCCATGAAGCGGCAGTCGTACCCCACCAGAACCGCACGAGAGGCGGGCTTCTGCGATTCCATGTAGTCGGCAACCGCCTGCGTCACAACCTCCACGTTCGCGAATGTAAAGTCACGACCGATGACGCCTCGCCATCCGTCGGTACCAAACTTGATTTGGGACAAAGGGAACCTCGATCGATGGAAGAAAGAAGAGCTAAGGTTCTGGATACTACCCGGAATCCCCTTCACCCCCAGCCACTGAGGCTGTGAAAAACTTCAACGGCAGGGACGCGCTGCCGCGCATCCGCAACCGGAAACCCAAGCCGGACGCGAGACACCGCGTCCCTACCGGATCAGGTTCATGCGCCAAACCGAATTTTTTCACAGCTTCCCTCTCCCGCGCTGGGGCGAGTGGAGCCGAAACTCTTGAGAAGTTCAACGAGTGCCGGCTCACACGTAGCTCCGCGTCGTTCCTTCGCTGGAGAGCAAGCTGTAGTCGGTAACTACGGAATGGTCGCCGAGCACCACCCCTCGCGAAATCACCGCATTACGGCCGATGCGGCAGTTTCTCCCGATAATGCAGCCCACCAGCCGGGCATTGTCTCCGACGGATACACCCGGCCACAGGACACAACTTTCCACGATCGCATTGTTTCCGATGCTGCACCCCTCGCCCAGGGACGACGATTGCACCTTGGCCACTTCTCCAATCACAACGCCTGGCGCGAACTGGCTGTTCTGATCGACGCGGGCCGTAGCCGCCATGGACGGCGTTGCGGCTACTGGAGGCATCGGCGGGCAATACCGCCGATGCAGTATGTCCTGGTGAACTTGCATGTACTTCTGCGGCGTGCCGATGTCGATCCAATACCCCTCGGAAACATAGGCGTAGACGGGCCGCTGGTCGCGCAGCAACCCTGGAAAGACACCCCGTTCGAAGGAATAGTTCTCACCGCTGGGAATCACTTTGAGGACTTCGGGTTCGAGGATATACGTGCCGGCGTTAATTGTGTTACAGGTGATCTCATCGGCCGAGGGTTTCTCCAGAAAACGGGTGATGCAACCGTTGTCCGTCGTTTCCACCAGTCCATAGGCCGACGGATTCTGAACGTGGGTAAGCACCAGCGTCGCCGTCGCCTGATGCGCCTGATGCTGCCTGAGCACCGCCGTCAAGTCGAGATCGCAGAGAATGTCGCCGTTGAAAACGATCGTGGGACCGTCGAGCAGCGCTTCGGCATTTTTGTAGGCGCCGCCCGTGCCCAGCGGGCTTTGCTCAACCACGTAGTGGATCTTCATGCCGATTGCAGACCCATCGCCAAGCACAGCCTCGATCTTTTGCGGCTGGTAGCCCAAGCTCAAGATGACTTCGCTAACGCCATGCTTGTGGAGCAGTTCAAGCTGGTATCGCAAGAACGGAACATTGACGACCGGAACGACGGGCTTGGGCATGGCCAGCGTCAAGGGCCGCAGCCGCGTGCCTTCGCCGCCGGCGAGTATCAGAGCTTTCATGTCGGATTCCTTGGTTTGTCACCCACCCGGTGGCACTGCAGCTATAAAAAAAGGCGCCGGGTCATGGGACCCGGCGCACAACGGATTCTGTGGATCAATGAGTTGTTAGCAGCCCTAAAGTAAGGGGGGTTAGTGACGCTGAGCGCAGCTACGACGTATGAAGATGATTTCTCGTCCTCGTTCATCGGAGCACTCACTGCTGTTTCTCTACAGTTCCCAGCCTTTGCGATACGCATCCTTGACGCGGCGGTTCGCTCCGGAATGATTGGTGATCTTCATCTTGTCGCCGTCCCAGAGCAGCTTGCCGTCGAAGCGCTGCGCGATGACGCCCAGAAGCACCAGTTCTGTAAACGGGCCAGCGTAATCAAAGTTCGAACAAGCCGGCTCGCCTCCTTTGCAGGCGCGAATCCAGTCCCGATAGTGGCCGGGAGAGCGGCTCAAGAACGCCTCGGGAAATTTGTAGTCCTGCATGCGGCTATCCGGCAGCAGCCGGGTCTTCTCGCCATAGGTGCCCGTGGTGATGATGCCCTTCTCGCCGACAAACAAAGATCCGTTATTTCCGTCGCCCAACTTGTTGTTCTCGTCAAGCCCCCCGGGCCGGGGCGGCATCTCTCCGCCGTCGTACCAGGTAACGGTGACGGGTGGCATTTTGCCACGGGCCGGAAACTCGAAACGAATAACTGACTTGTTTGGAAAGCAGAGTTCGGTCCTGCCCTCCTGCCGGGTGCACTCGATGCTGGTCGGATAACCAAGCTGCAACGCCCAGTTGGCCGGGTCAAGGATATGGCAAGCCATATCGCCCAACGCGCCACAGCCAAAATCGAAGAAGCCACGCCACTTGAAAGGAGCGTAATCCGAACTGAACGGACGCTGGCTGGCTGGCCCGAGCCAAACATCCCAATCAAACGTTTCTGGAACCGGTTCACCTGCGGGGGCCTGTTTGAGGCCTTGCGGCCAGAGGGGACGATTCGTCCATGCGTGAACCTCTTTTACGTTTCCAATCTCGCCGGCCCAGATCATCTCGCACAACTGGCGGGCCCCCTCGTTAGAGTGGCCCTGGTTGCCCATCTGTGTCGCGACCTTGTATTTTCGCGCCGCTTCCGTCAGCTTGCGTGCTTCCCAAAGGGAGTGTGTGAGAGGTTTTTGCACGTAAACATGCTTGCCCCGCTCCATTGCCCATAAGGCGGCCACGGCATGGGTGTGATCGGGCGTCGAGATCGTTACCGCGTCGATGTCTTTCTGCTGCTCCAGCATCTTTCGAAAATCTTTGTATTGCTTGGCATTCGGGTACTTCGCAAAGGTCTTGGCTGCGTTCTTCCAATCCGCATCGCACAAGGCCACGATGTTTTCACTCTTGCAGCCCTCGATGTCGGAAGCGCCTTTGCCGCCGGCCCCGATCGCTGCGATATTCAGCTTCTCGTTGGGCGATTTGTAACCCAGCCGGCTGAGGCTGGCTGGACGTCCGAGCGCCGTGCTGGCGATCACGGTCGCCGCGCTGCTCATGAAGAAAAACCGCCGGGATACCTTTCTATCGATCATCTTAACTCCCTCGCTTCTCGAATTTGCTGCGGATGTTATCACAACCGGCAGGTGGAGACAGCAGCCCAGGCAGGTCAGTGTCAGTAGTCAGTGTCAGTGTCAGTAGTCAGCGTCAGTGGTCAGCGCGCAAAGAGTTACAGAGCTGCGTGCGAACTGAAAGGGAAGAGTCTGCCCGTGATTCCCGTGAAAACGGGAATCTGGAGATGGCACGTTCTTTGGAGTGGCGAAGCCACCCCGGGGAGCGTCAACTAGACTTCCTGTGACCAACTCTTGTCAATGATGGCTTGAATTTTCTTCTGGTCATCGGGATTGATGCGGACGAACTTGACGCCCATGCCATGCCCACTCTGATTGTACACAACGCTGCCATAGGCTTCGATGAATCGGTAACGGCTTTCCGTGCCAATTCTCAGATGAATGAGCGTTTCCAAGGGAAGTTCAAAAGGAGCCGCGATATAGAGGCCGCCCGCACTGAGCGTTCGGGCTGAACGCTGGGTCCGCTTCTCCCCGATGATCATTTCCACCGGGTAGCTATACAAGATGCGCTTGTGCTTGCGTTTCTGAATTCCGTTGGATTGTGATTCTGACAACTCACTTTTTCGTTTGAAGAACATGGGTTTCTTGGGGGCTGAAAGCGTGAAAACTGATGCGTAATGGGTGAACAGCACCGCGTGTCACGTTTTGCGTTTTACGTGTCGCGTTTCACGTCATCTCTTTACCTTGGCTCCTGTCTTTCAGACGCCTCGCTGAGAACAACCAGATCGACGCGCCGGTTCAGCGCGCGGCCTTCCGGCGTGGCATTCTTTGCCACGGGCCGATGCTCGCCGTAGCCGGCTGCCGAGAGGCGGCTGGCCTGCAATGGAAACCGGCTGGTGAGGTAAGCGATCACTTGAGTGGCGCGCGCGGTGGACAGTTCCCAGTTGGAGGGGAACTGGCCGGTATGAATGGGCGTGTTGTCGGTATGCCCTTCGATGCGTATCTGGTTGGGCATCGGCAACACCGATTCAGCAATGGCATCAAGCACGCCCAACGAGGAATCCTTCATCGTGGCCGCACCCGAATCGAAAAAGCCTGCTTCGCTCAGGCTGATCACCAATCCGCGGCGATCTTGGGTTAAGCGGACTCGATCCAGTGATTTTTCTTTGACCAGGCGTTCCTGCACGATTGCGCTTGCCTTCTGAAGCGACAGGTCGGCGCCGGCAACCATTGGGTTGGCAGGCTCGATCAACTTCTGCCTTTCAGAGCCGGGTGTGACGCCGTCGGAGAGGCTCAGCCGCCGGCTGCCTGCGTCGAAGGCCTGGGTATCGAACGCCGCTTGCATAGACTGGGCCAGCGTCATCATCTTCTTTGCATCAACCTGCGAGATTGCATACAAGGTTACAAAGACGGCAAAGAGCAACGTAATGAAGTCGGCATAAGACACCAGCCAGCGTTCATGATTCGGAGGCTCTTCGCGTCGTTTTCTGCGTCGTACCATAGATCAGTGCTGAGTACTGAGTGATGAGTGCTGAGTTTGTCGGTGATGAGTATCGAGTCGGACTCCTCCTGGGTCCATTACTCAGTACTCAGCACTCAGTACTCAGCACTTTTTTCAAGCTGCTTTGCGTCCTGGCTTCTGCGTCGCTCTCGGTCTGCTGACCGACCGTCTTTCCTCCACCGACAGATAGCCCTTGAGCTTCTCCTCGATGATCTTCGGGTTGACGCCTTCCATAATGCCAATGACGCCTTCCAACATCATTTCCTTGGCGGCAACGGCCCTGCGGTGCTTTACCTTGAGCTTGTTCGCAAAGGGGAGAAAGATGAGGTTCGCTGAACCCACTCCATAAACAGTCGCCACAAAGGCGACGGCGATACCAGCTCCAAGTTTGCTCGGGTCCGATAGGTTTTCCATCACATGGATCAAGCCGAGAACGGCGCCGATGATCCCGATCGTGGGAGCGAAGCCGCCCGCTGCGTCAAACACCTTGGCATCCAGCTCACCTTGCTCGTCGAGGTGATCCAACTCAATCTCCATCGTGTCTCGCAAGACCTTCACATCGGTGCCATCAACCGCCAGCCTCATCGCCTTCTTCAGGAAGTCGTCTGACGCTGTCGGGATGCGGTTATCCAATGACAGCAACCCGTCTTTGCGCGCCCTGATGGCATAGCTTAGAATTTCTTCAATCACGGCAGACGAGTTGCCTTTCTTGTCGAGCAGCACGCGCCGCACTCCGGCAAGCGCGCTCTTTACCGTCTTGAGCGGAAAGCTCAACACGGTGGCGCCAATGGTGCCGCCCAGAACGATGAGTGCGGCCGTCGGCTGGGCAATTGAACCCAAGTGCAGGCCCTCCAAAAAAGCGCCGCCCACGATGGCCCCGATCCCAAGTACCAGTCCTATGATCGACGCGATATCCACAAATGCTCCTCAAGCCGAAAGCTGATCGGCAGGTCTGGGTTGACCGAGAATCCGCCGCTTGAAATCCACGATCTTGTCCAGGATCTCTTCCGAGTTCTCCTGGACCAGAAACGAACTGCCGTTGGTGAGTGTAACCACTGTATCCGCTCCCATCTCGATGTGCTCAATGAGGTCGGAATTCAGAATCACTTCAGTTTGATTCAGCCGTGTTAACCGGATCATGCTTCCTCCTGCCGTGGGCCATCCCGCGCTAGGGAAAAGTCCCGTCACTTCATTGCTTTCAAGACACCGCCGTCAACTGCGGCTCTTCCAACAGCGCGAGAATCTTTGCCGCTTCACACCGATGCCCAAGCTCCTTCTGTACCATCCGAACCGCCATCTGGGTTCTACCCAAACTGAGAGCCCGGTTCACTCGCTCGGCCACGCCCTGGAGATGGGGCTCCTGGGCAACTGCTTTCTCCAGATCGATGCCGCGGATCTGGAACGTCTGGCTTTCAGACTCAGCTGAGAACGGGACAGCGCTGCTCACCGAACAACCCTGATACTGCCGGCCCAGAATGGCGTGATAGGCCTCTACAAAGAGCTGCACTCTGGGGGAAGCCAGCGTGTAGCCTGAAAGAACTTCCTTCCGGGCCTGTTGCGCGATGACACCGCGCAACGAAGCATTGGTGATCAGCGTATCGATGGCTTGAAACCAATCCTGAACGCGGTTTCCAACCAGCAGACCGGTTTGGCCATGCCGGATGCAGCTGTTGTAGGGTGGCAAGTCGGAATAGATTCCCGCGATTCCGCAGGCGGAATACTCCAGCCATTTGATGTTGCTCTTGCAGCGGTTGAAGAGGTTGTCTTCCAGCGAAACGACCGCCACATCCATCGGAGTCGTCTGGAGCGCCCTGGCAAACGATTCATAGTCCGGGGTGAATCCGGCAACCTTGGCTCCAGGCAGACGGACCAGTCGATCCGTCACGCAACCCATGAACTGGAAGGCGACTCCCTGCCCGTGCTTGCCGGAGATTTGAATGAAGGCGTCCTCGATCATCCGCAGGTCGTCACTGTGGGTGCTGGTGCCTGTGAAACCGATGACGACAGGCCCAGCGTGAGGCCGTTGCGTCTGTGACCAGAGCCGTTCGTCAATCAGGTTGGGCAAGACATAGATGTTCGGATTCCATTGCAGCAGTTCGGCCCTCAGTGCCTCGGTGGAGACGGTGATGGCCGCTGCCCTCTGCATGACGTCCAGAACAAACGGGCGGCACTGCATAGCAAAGTCGCGATTCGGATTGTTCTTCGGCATCTCCATCAGCAGGTCATCCACTTCGTAGATGATGGGAGTCCCCATCTTGAGGATTCCAGAAAGAGTGGCCTCGGTACCGGGGCATGGGAGCATTCGCTGGATCACGAACAAATCCGCATTTCTCATGGCTTCTGTGTCGAACGCGCCGCGCCGGTTGGCAATGTGAACGGCCCAGGTCAGTTCAATCTCGGGCAATCGCAGCAGTGGTTCGAGCAGACGCAATCCGGCACAGTTGGTGTGAATCTCGTCAAACGACAAGACCGCGACGCGAATCCGCACTGAATGGGATTGCCGGCCTTTTTCTGCGGCCAACTGGATTCTCCGGTAATGGTTGACCTTCTTCAAGAGGTCGAGTCCGTCGGCGTGCTCAGGCTGTAGTTTGAGCTCGGTGACGAGTGCAGCCTCTGCTTCTGCATAGCGCTTGAGCCGCTCCAGGCAAACTGCGCGGGCATGCTCTACGCCCAGGATGCTGTTTTCGACCCGAGCGGCGGTGTCGAACTGCGCCAGAGCTTGTTCATAGTTTCCGTCTTTGAGAAACTGTTCGCCTTCCTGACAAAGCTGAAGAGCTCGCTGTTGCGAACTTTGTTGTCTCGGCTTCTTCCTCACCCGAAGAATCTCCTTTCCATTCTCAGAAACCACTTCAACGGCCGAGGCCGTGAAGGACTCGGATTGCAGCCAGCGCTGAATTTCAGTTCTCTGTCCGGGATCCAACCGCCCGCTCAATGTCAGAAAGTTCAACGAATCGTGCTGGTCAAACACCTGAATGTCCTCGCCGATCTTGCCCAGGAAAACGCCCCGAGGCAGGTAGAGAGAGCGCAGACCCTGTGCATAAGCACCGCGATTGCGCTCAAAGGTTCCCCCAGAGGCTTGTAATTGGTGCCGCAGTTGATCCTTCCAGGCCCGATAGTCAAAGTGCTGCTGCTGCTCACGAGCATCTTCAGTTTGGTGGGAGACGGGGTCGATCTTTCCGGCTTTGCCACCGGGAAGATGAAACCCGATGTCCTCGTCTTCCATGTAAGCGTTCAGAAAGCCGGCCAGACGCAGACGCACACTGTGATCATGGTCCTCTTCACCATACAAGCCATAGTCTTCGCACCAGTAGCCGAGCGTTTCATGGGCACGCTTGGGAATGAGGTAGCAAGCCCCGCCCAGGTTCGCATCCCGTTTTGGTCGAATACTGCAGCCGTGAACGGTTTCCAGTGGATAACCGACCGGTTCGAAGTTGTAGGCCAGCGCGGCCAGTTCCGGGACAGCTTCAACTGTCTGCACCATGCTGTTGAGCCAATCGGGTTTTTGCACCACGATGTCGTTGTCGAGCTTCAGGTAGTAACCCGCTTGTGGTTCCTGTTGCCAGGCCAGGTTGGACGCCCTGGCCACACCGATGTTTTCAGTCAACAACACCAGGTTCTTCATGAAGCCGCGACGTTTGAGATCCTTCAGGTAGTCCTGAGTGCCGTCCTGGCTGCAGTTGTCGACAACGGTCAGGGCGTACGGAAAATTGGTGAAACGCGTCACCGCATCAATGGCTTGTTTCGTAAACTCGAGACGGTTGAACGTCACCATGCCAACGTTGACGTAAGCTTCGGGCCGAACGGCATCGCGGAAGTAGAAGCCTGTCGGCAGATCAGTAGCCGGAGCCGGAAAGTGGTGCCGATACATGTCCTGCACTCGTTGCGACTCAGCCCAACTGCGCCGCAGGTTGCTGTTCGAAACACCCGCGCCGTTGTGAAGGTACAATCCGAGGAACTCGCGGACATGCTTCATGGGATGGCGAAGAGCCAGCCGGCACCAGAGTTCGTAATCTCCAGACGCACAAAACGATTCGTCGAAGTACCCGATCTCGTTGTGAACTGAGCGGCGCCACATGGGCTGCGGACCGATATGGCAGCCAGCCAGCATGATGTTGGGATGATAGTCAGGCTTCAGGCTGTAGCCGGTGCAGATGTGCCTGCCAAAATCCTGGTTTTCGAAACCGGTGATCCAGAAGTCGGCGTACGCGAGCGCAACCGAAGGATTCTCATCCAGCTCTCGAGCCAGGACTTCCAGCGCGTCAGGGCGCAGACGGTCGTCGGCGTTCGCGTTTGTTACGTATTTGCCGGAAGCGGCCCGAATGCCGCGATTCCATGCCTGGTAAACGTTTTCTCGCTGCTTCGTTCGAACGTACTGAATATTCGGGTGCTGCTTTTGATAGCGGCGCACAATCGCGCCTTCGTTTTCCGTTGAACCACTGTCCACCACAATGATCTCGATCTGATCGCCGAGCGTCTGCGCCAGCAAGTCCTTGAGCCGCCCCTCGATAAATCGCTCGTTTTTGTAAGTGGAGACAATCGCCGAGACTCGATAGCGGCCGGCCTGCGGGGTTAAAAGAGGTTCTGGTCTCGGCGTACTGGCGGGGCATCCTGCCACGAACTGCCACGGCGGTATGCTGCGGCTCAGCAAGCTGGGAATTGGCTGCACGGGCGTTTGCAGCGGCAACGCTTCTGGGGGCTGCGGCAGTGGAGCAAGTGCCGCTTCGCCTGTTGGCGGAGGGGGCCCTTTCCGCCTGGCTTGTGCCAAATCCAGAAAGAACAACGGTCTCAGTTCGCCTTCGCTGTTTCCGAGAAACTGATGGCTGAGTCCAAAACTGTCAAAGAGCCAATCGTAGTATTCCAGCGTATCGATTCTCGGATGGGCATGCCCTTCGAAGAAAATCCCTTTCCGGGTTTTGTCGATGATGTAGTTGAACAAGCGGTCGCGCTGCACCAGTTCTTTCGTTCGATAAACCGAGAAGAAAAAAGAGTAGTCCGCGCGCCCAGGACACTGTTTGTTGATGGCGGCGTCGAAATCCGGCGCATTAAAATCGAGGTTCAGATACCGCAGGTTCTGAAACCCGGCGAGCTGGCCAATTCGAACTGCGCCTTCACACGTGTCGCGCATCCCCTCGATGCCGATCACCTCACGAGCGCCCGCCTGCACGGCCTTCAGGCAAGACTGGCCGGTGTTGCACCCGAAATCCATCACCACCTGGTCGCGCAGCAACAACAGATCCATCAACCCAAATCGATTCAGAGAACGCTCACCCTGAAGTCCAGCCAGCGGAATCGATTGGTAGTTGCTGAACCAGCGCAGCGCAGCCAGCCGCTGTCGCAAGCCGGCCACGGCGGCAGGTTCGAGCAGCTGGGCATACTCGTCTTCCAGCAACAGCAACCAAATCGTTATTTCGTGCCGGCGATTCAGCGCGGCAGCAGTGAGGCGTCGAGCTCCGTCCATCATGTAAATGGATCGGGCATTGGCGTTGCCACCCAGAAGGTTTAGAACCGCACCAGTAACGTAGAGCGGAACTCCCAAGTCGGAGCCGTTGCGCATTTGGAAGGCGTAGTCTTCGACTTCCCGAACACGCAGCGGGCCTTCCGAGGCCGCAAATTCGGGGTTAATGCCGGCGACTGAGTTCGCGATCGACGCCTCGAATGTTTCTCCAGTCTGGGCCGAGCGCAGGGTGCAACAAACGGGCAGCACCACCAGCCGGTTCCAGAAATCTCGCGGCGTCTGTCCTTGGGCACCCAGCTTGTTTCTGACAATCTGAGTCAATATGGCTTCGGCCGCCGGAAATCCCGAACCGAAGTCGCGAATGGCATAGCTCTTCAGCGCTTGATAACTCGACAACGTAGGACCAGCCACTGACAAAGGTTGCAGCGCAATGTAGCGCTCGGTATTCCCTGCCGGAGGGTGGACATAGTTCCCCAATGCCGAGGCTGCAATGCGATTGTTTGAAATCTGACTCATTGTTGTTCTAATCCCAAGACTGCAGAGTCCCCCTTACAAAAGGGGACAGCGGTTTCGCAGAAAGCGCGCAGGGGTTGTCGTACATCCCGAGCGTACCTGCCAGGAACAACCCCCAAGGCCTACGGCCTTTACCCCCTTTCTCAAGGGGGCTTTTTGCGATCGGCCTCTCGTCAAATCCTTGGCTGAGGATGACAATAACCCGTTTCAATCCAAACCGAGCCCATCGGCCTACAACTGAAAACGAAAGAGTTATCGTCTTTCCACGACTGCTTTGCTTAACTTCAGGAACTCCGGCAACCCGAATACATAGAGGGAAAGGCAAGAGGGGGGCCAAAGCAATGGAGTGTGTTGGAGGGTGGAGGAGGCATCAACCACACTTCCGAAAAAAGTGTTGATTGAACGAAGGTCAGGCTCTGGACACTACCGAAGAACCCATTCCAAAACGGCCTGGGCCACTCGTTCGGCACTCACGGTGGGGAGCTCTGGATACAAGGGCAAACTGAGCACCTGCGCCGCAGCCTTTTCTGTGTTGGGCAGGGGAAGATGCAACGGGAGCCGGTCCCGATAGGCTGGCTGAAGATGCACTGGAACGGGGTAATGAATGCCCGTGCCGATACCGCGTTCCCGTAGGAAACCCAGCAATCCGTCCCGGTGCTGATGCGCGACGACAAACAGATGCCAGGCGTGAACACCCCCGATGGAACCAGTGGGCAGGCGCAAACACGACCCCTTGAGAGCGTCGAGATAGAAACGAGCCAGCTGTTCGCGCCGTTCGTTATCATGGTCTAGGTGGCGCAGCTTCACCCTCAAAACGGCGGCCTGCATCTCGTCGAGGCGGCTGTTCATGCCGGGCTGATCGCTGACGTAGCGCTGTTTCCAACCGTACTCCCTCAGCCTTCGAATCTTGTCTGCCAAAACTGGATCACGCGTCACCACCATGCCGCCATCTCCCAAAGCACCCAGATTCTTGGTGGGATAGAAGCTGAAGGCAGCCACATCTCCCCAAGCACCTGTCTTCACTCCATTCAGCGAAGCACCATGCGACTGGGCGCAATCTTCGATCAACCGCAACCCATGCCTGCGAGCAATCTCCACAATGGCAGGCAGGTTCGCCGGCCGGCCATACAAATGAACCGGCAAGACCGCTTTCGTTCGGGTGGACACCACGTCTTCGATCTGCCGGACGTCCATTGAATACGAACCCGTGTCTATGTCCACAAAGACCGGCGTGGCGCCCACCAACTCTATTGCGGCAACCGTGGCAACCGCCGTGTGGGAGACGGTAATCACCTCATCGCCAGCGCCAATGCCACAAGCCCGCAACGCCAACTCCAAAGCGTCGGTGCCGTTGCCCACGCCTATCGCATGAAGGACGCCAATGAAGGCGGCAAACTCTTCCTCGAAGGCAGACACCTCTTTGCCGAGGATGTACCAACCGCTGTTCAATACCCGATGAATCGCTTCATCAATTTCCCGCTGATAGGCCAGGTAGCTGGCATGGGGGTTGGCTTGCAGAATGGACAGCGGTGTGTGGCTCATGAAATAGAGTTTCTCGTCGTCGTCCTGGTTCTCGTCGTCGTCCTCGGCATTTTCCCCAGCGCGAGGACGACGAGAACTCTATCTCAAGGGAGTCTTTCATGCCGCGTTGGATGAAAGTGCGGGAGCCGCTCTCCGAGCGGCGATTGGTCGTCTCAACCGAGGCTCTTAGATCGCCACTGGGGACAGCGGCTCCCACTTTCCAGTCCCATTCTTAACGGAGCCTATCAGGTTAGATGTCCCAATAGCGCTCGTGGTGCTGCTTGTAATACGCGAGAGTCCTTGCGAGTCCTTCCTGCAAGGAGATCTTCGGCGTCCAGCCCAGTGTTGAGTGGATCAGCCGGTAATCCGCGTAGTAGTCTCCGATATCGATCGCTTTGCGGTCCGGCGGAAACGGCACAGTTCGATACTCCCCTTTGCCGTGGAGCTCCACCATCAAAGCAGCCAGCTCCTTCAAACTAACGGACGGCTCTGCGCCCAGGTTAAAAATCCGCCCGTCGGCCTGGGAATTGGCGGCACATAGCAAGAGTGCCTCCACCACGTCATCGACGTAGTTGAAATCCCGCCGCTGCAGGCCATCGCCGAAAACCTCTATCGGCTTGCCTTCGACCAGCCGCCGAATCCAGACGCCCAGAAACGTCTGACGCGCATCTTTCACTCGCATGCGCGGCCCATAGGTGTTGGTTAGCCGCAGAGCTGAAGCCCTCAAACCGTGCGCGTTGTTATAGAGGATGTGGTACCACTCCCCGGCCATTTTGTTGATGCCGTTCACATCCACAGGGCGGAGGGGATGCTTTTCGTCAACGGGCAAATAGTCAGGAGATCCATAGATCTGGCGGGTGCTCGCAAAAACAATGCGGACCTTGGGATTGTAACGCCGGCAAGCTTCCAGGATGGAAAGCTGGCTGCGACAGTTGATTTCCAGATCCGTTTGAGGGTTCTCCATCGAGTCCAGATGGCTGGTCTGCCCGGCCAGGTTGAACAGGTAATCTTCTCCCTGCACCAGATAGCGCATCCCATGCTCGTCACGGACATCCGCGATATTCACTCGCAGCCGGGTGCGAATCTCCTCGATGTTGAACAGGTTCCCGCCGTACTCGGGGATCAGCGAGTCCACCAGCTTGACTTTCGCGCCCACATCCAAAAGGCGCTGTGCCAGGTTTGAACCGATGAAACCCAACCCACCCGTGATCAAAACGCGCCGGCCTTGAAAAGCTTGCTCGAAATCAATCATGGATGTTGAAGGTGCAGGTCGCCTCCCTGAAGCCAGTCAGGGCAAGGCGGAGCGGCAATGGGAAAGGCTTCGGCTCAATAGCAAGACTTTCGGGTTCGAAACCAGTTCAGGCCGCTTAGTCTAGCATACGGGGAACACACAGACGGAAAGGAACCCGGTTACTGATCAACGAACGCCGGCGCCCCTGTTAGAGGAGAATGCCCTGGTTGGTTCACACCGCACGCAGAGGAAAGGATTGAGAAAGCGATTCGAAGAGACTTCCCAAAGTCTGACGGTTTACGGCGATCTCTTTTGAGGCTCGCTGGCAGGCGATCTGTCAGATGCTCATTCCTCAAACCGCAACCGGCTTCTGTCGCTGTCGCAGTTCCCGAAGCAGACCGCGGGCGTCGGGATGATTGGGCTGAATCTTGAGCTCCGCAAAAATCGCGCGCTCAGAGTCTTTCCGACGCCCGAGCTGGAAGAAGCACTGCGCCCGCAGATGATGCAAACCTTGGCGCTGGGGCTCCGCTAAGGCCACCCGATCGAAACAGGCCAGTGCGTCTGCCCATCGGCTCTGTTCGAAGTACTGAAAGCCGCGGAGTTGCTCAGATTGTGCGTTGCCGAGGGAAGGAGCCAGGCGCCCGATCGCGGTAGTTAATCGTTGTGAGAAATCGCCCGCAGTATAGCAGGCAAAGCGGCGATGTCCCGCTTCGATGCAACGGCGTCTGACTGAGGCATCGGTCCACAGCTTCAACAAGCCTTCTGCAATGGCATTGGAATCGCGTGGATTGACCAGCACGCCCGCCTCGCCAACTTGATCACGAATGCCGCGGATGTCGGAACTTAAGACGGGACAGCCCAGAGCCCAAGCCTCGAGCACAGGAATGTTGGTCGGCCCAAAGAACGTCGGCATGGCCAGAGCTGCAGCCTGGAAGTATAGCGGGGCCATCTCGTCGTCGTCAACGTAACCCAGGTAATGAATCAAGTCCCGAACGCCGAGTTGTTCCGCCAGCACCAGAGCATTCTTGAATACCAGGTCGCGGGCCTCTTCCGGTGGCCCTCCGCTGTTGGATCCCGCCAGCACCAGCGGTGCGTCGGTCTGGTAAGCCGCGCGCAGAATGTGAAGCGCATGAATCAGGCGTGAATGGTTCTTGTGCAGCCAGAACTGGGCCGGATAGAAGAAGAATCGCTCCGGCAAGTTGTGTCTCTGCCGGACTGCAGCCTTCCTGGCTTCCGATACTCGTTCCGTCTCCACCTGCTGCCCCGGCAGGAACGGGAGCACGTGCAAGCGCTCAGGCGAGGTCTGATCCCCATAGAATTTCAGGACGTCCGCTTTGCCAACCTCCGAATCCACCAGAATACCTTGCGCAAACCGGACGCCATTGCGAAACAGATACTCGCGCCGCTGCCATACGCCCCCATTCGACACCTCGGGGAACTCAGGCTGCAAGCGATGTTGCAGGTCGTGAATCGCCATGAAGTAAGGAAGGCCACACTCAAAGGCAAGAACCGCCGGCGCGGGAAAGATAAGGAGATCAATGCCCAGCCCCCGGAAGAAAGATGCGGCGCGCTGATTGACGCCTGCCTCGCGCAGATCGATTCCATCAGCTCCGAGTCTTGGCTGAACATCCTGCGGCTGAGTCGCAATCGCTGGATCCATCGCCTCGACACGCCAGCGTTGTCCGGAAAACTGGTTCCAAGGCAGCGGATTGCCCATCCATACAAGGATGACAAACTCATGAGAGCTGTCCCAAGAATGCAGCGCAGACAAGATTGAATGTGTGTACTGAAAAATGCCGCCGCTACTTTGCTGCGCGCTCACGACAATGCCTATCCGCATGAATCTCCTGTGAAAAGCGTCGTCGTTCTCGTCCTCGAACATAAGCCGAGGACGACGACGAGAACTAAAGATTCTCATCACTCGCGGCACCGCGCAGCGACATGAATGGCGCCCGTGAGAATCCCCTCCTTGGAGGGGGGTGAAGGCTTGAGAAGCCTTCACCGTAGCGCCGGGGTGGGTCCGTTCCCTAGTCCACGACCCCACCCCCGGGGCCTGACGGCCCTTGCCCCTCCCGAGAGGGGAATCGTCGGACTTTTCATCCATCGTGGCGCCGCCGACGGCATGTGAAACTCCTCGTCAAATCGCGCGTCCTATGGCCGAAACATTCCAGGTTTCTTCACTGACTGCCTGCTCTAATTGGGCGAAGGGACAGAAATGCAATAACTCGAAACCTGCCAGTTGCATGAGAAGCTCTGTTTCGGGCTTGAAGAGGTAACGCATCTGGTGAACCTCGCGGGTCTCTTCAGCCAAAACATTTCCTCGCAACCGCAGCAGTTGATACGACACGGTGACGACGTGCGCTTGCGTGTCAATCGAAGGGCTGGCCAGCCGCACAACTCGGTCGTCCCCATCCATGACTTCCTTGATCCGGTCGGCAGGCTGCTGCTTGAGAACCGCCGGGCCGTACCAGAAGTCGCAAAGAAACAGCGTTCCGGGCTTGAGGTGCTGCCGGGCCGTCCGCAAAGTAGACAGGAGCGCATCATTGCTGGTCTGGTAACTCAGCACCGCAAACATGCAGACGACAGCGTGAAAGCTTTCGTCCAACCTCAGAGTCTGTATGTCTCCGAGTTGCAACCGCGGTTGCTTGCCGGAAAACTCGGCTGCCCGCTGCTTTGCCAGTTCGAGCATCACCGGTGACCGATCGATGCCTGTAACCTCATACCCTCGCGCAGCCAGCGGAAAGACATGCCCGCCAGCACCACATCCCAAATCCAGAACCCGTGTCACGGGTTGCTCACAGAAGCGCTTCCAAACGTTCTCCAGAAAGCCGCATTCGGCTTCGTAGTTCTTGTCCTGGTACAAAGCGGAGTAAGAACGCGCGTAGTTTTTGAAAACTTCAGGTTGGCCAGTCAATGACAGCCTCCTTCACAGGGCCCGCCTTTCGGCGCGGGCTTCGATCTCATCCGGTTGATTGCGAACGAACGTGGTCCGGCTGAGCGACTCCCGAACCGCAGTGCTCACCTGGTCAATCTCTGCCTCGCTGATACCCAGGCCTGTGGGCAGGTACAGTCCCTGACGAGCCAGGCGCTCCGCCACGGGATATCGCTCGGTGAGAAACAGACCCATGTTGTGAAACACCGGCTGCTCGTGCATGCCCAGGAAGAACGGCCGGGTCTCGACGCCGAGCGCGGCCAGTCGTTGCCCCCACTGAGCTGCGTTCATGCCTGTGCTCTCGTCCAGCACCAGCCCAAACACCCAGTAAACATTTCTCGCCCAGAGCGCCTCTGCGGGCAGCGCCACGCCAGGCAGATCGGAGAGCCGTTCCGCATACGCTCTGGCGATCGCTCGCTTGCGGTCCACTATTTCCTCGATTCGCCCAATCTGCCCCACCCCAAGCGCCGCCTGAAGATTGGTGAGGCGCAGGTTGTCGCCTAGTTCGTCATGCAGAAAGCGCCGCGACTTCTGAAAGGCAAGGTTCTTCAAGAACCCCGCCCTTTCGGCTAATCGGTGTGACTGGGTCAAAACCATGCCGCCCTCGCCCGTGGTGATGAGCTTGTTGGCGTAAAAACTGAACACGCTGATCTGGCCCAGACCGCCGCACCTGCGGCCCTTGTACTCGGCGCCATGGGCTTCGGCAGCGTCTTCAATCACCGTCAGTCCATGCCGCTCAGCAAGCGCCAATAGCGGATCCATGTCCACCGGGTGCCCGTAGATATGAACCGGCATGATCGCGCGGGTGCGCTGCGTAATCTTGGCCTCCACCTGCTGCACGTCCATCTGCCAGGTGAACGGTTCGCTGTCAACCAGAACAGGAATGCCACCGCAGCGTGTAATGGCCTGCGCGCAGGAGATGATGGTGAACGACGGAAGAATCACCTCGTCGCCTGGCTGCAGATCGAGCAACTGAACGGCGAGCTGCAGAGCTGCCGTGCCGTTGGTCACAGCGACGCCATGCTTCATTCCACAGTAGGCAGCCCACTCACTCTCAAACCGGTCCAGATACTGGCCGGCAGACGAGATCCAGCCACTGCGCAAGCAGTTCGTCACCAGATCAATTTCACGCTGAGTGACCAGCGGCTCACAGACTGGAATCATTAGAAGTGCTCCTTCTCAACCAGACCCGTATAAGGCCCCTGCTTAATCTCCATCAGCACCGTGTCTTCGAGGCAGCGAAAGCCGTGGCCGCCACCAGCCAGCAGAATCAGGTCGCCCTGTTCCAGAATCCAGGTTCCAAGGAAGCTCTTGTCAATGGCGTGCAGATCGGCTTCAACGCGCCCCTTTTTCACCAGCAAAGCTTCAGAAGTTCCGACCAAGTGGCGCTGGATGGGCAAATGCAAATGCCGTTTAACAACCCCGCCCTTCGGATACACCACCATTCCGGCCTGCTGGTAATAGTTGTCCGGAGTCACAAAGGTCGTGCTCTCGGGCAGATAGTCTTTCCGAATGATGGTCGCCACATGCTGGCCATTCCAGGTGATCTGCTCGATCGGCTCCGTGACCACTCCAGCGGAGATTCTGCCAGTGGTTTCCGCAGGAAGTGCCGTACTGACCAAAGTCGCGGCACCACCATTGCGAGCCAGGGTTTCCTTTTGCTTTCGGGCGGCAACGCGCCGCCGGATGTCGTCGAGTGAACGCGGCTTGGCCGACTCTCCCTCCAGGTCTACGAAAGCAGCCACCGGCTTCGATTCTGTGGCAACCGGCGATGAAGCCGCCAAGGCCAAACCCTTGCCCGCGGATCGTTGGCTCGTTCGCAAGTGATCCAGGATGGCCTGTGCGTCGCTGTTCGCAGCGTTAGCCTTCATCTCCAGCTCTAAAACTCCAATCGCCTCATCGATTTTCCCCAGCACTTGCAAACAGAGGGCTCTGGCCTGCTGAACCCCGCCCACCGGCCGTTGAGACAGCTGAAGAATCTGATCCAGCAACTGTAAGGTGGGCTTTGGCCTCGATTGGATTTCCTCAGCCGTCAATACCAGCTGGTCGCAAATCATCCCGAGTGCCTCCGGATCTCCGAACTTCTCCATAAGCGCGGCCAGGGCGGCCTGCACGGCTTCCCGGCTCCGGCCCACCCGTGCCAGGCATTGGGCACGAGACCACTGCAGGCCGGGTAACTGGGGCGCCAGAGTCATGGCCTCATCCAGCTTTCCCAGCGCCTGGTTCCAGTCAGAACGTTTCAGAAAACTGTTCCCTTCGTTCACCAGGTTCCAACCGCGCTGCCAGAGGAGATCCGGCGTCGACAATGGCCGTTCGGGAGCATTCAAAGTGACAGTGGAGTTTCGCAAGAGCATTTCTCCTCAGAACCCAGGTTGCTGGAGCACGCCGTCCACGCCGGTCAGCTGTCCGGCCAAGGGAAGCTGCCAGGGATGAGAAATCTGACCCGAATGTGGCACTGACAGTGAGAGGTCGATTCCAACAGAGTCACAATCTGCTTCCAACATTTCGCGAACCAGAGCGGAGAACCCCGTCTTAGGAGTCCAGCCGAGTTTCTCTATCGCTTTGGTCGCATCGCCGGTCAGGACATTCACTTCCGCCGGCCGATACAATTCGGGATCGGTCACAACAAAATCGCGGTAGTCGAGCCCTGCCAGAGCAAAAGATAGCTGAGCAAAATCCCTGACTGAATAGGTCTCGCCAGTGGCTACGACGTAGTCCTCAGGCTGTGGCTGCTGCAGCATCAGCCACATGGCTTCTACGTACTCGCGGGCATGTCCCCAGTCGCGCAATGCGTCGAGATTTCCCAGGCACAACCGATCTGCCTTGCCGGCCAGGATGCGAGCGACACCGGAGGTGATTTTTCGTGAAACAAATTCATGGCCGCGCCGAGGCGATTCGTGGTTGAAGAGTATTCCGCTGCAAGCATACAAGCCGTAGGCTTCGCGGTAGTTGCGGGTGAGATGAAAGCCAGCTACCTTGCTGATGCCGTAAGACGAGCGATGGTGAAAGGGAGTGTCCTCGTTTTGAGGCACCTGCTCCACCTTGCCGAACATCTCGCTGGAGCCGGAAAAGTAGAACCTGCACTCGGGGACCAGGTTCTTGATCGCAGCCAAAAGATAGTGCGTTCCGTTGATGTTGGTGTTGAGCGTCGAGAACTCATCGTCGAAGGAATAGCTCACAAAGCTCTGCGCGGCAAGGTGGTAGCACTCGTGTGGCTGGACCTTGGCGAGTACTTGATGCAAGCTGGCGTAGCTCTCCAGCGAGCCGGGGTGAAGGTGAAGGCAGTCACGAATGGGAAGGAGCCGGGACAGCCGGTTTTCCGGATCATGCAAGGCGACTCGGCGCACGATGCCATGCACTTCGTAGCCCCGCGCCAGCAGCAATTCCGCGAGATAAGAACCATCTTGGCCTGTGATTCCAGAGATTAACGCCCGCCTTGCCGTCATACGTCTATTTCCCTTTCTGGTTCAAAGTCGAATCAGTTCATTCTCGAAGGCTTCAGATTGCTGAAGCCTCTCCAGCAACGCTCGAACACTTGGATCCCGCGGGCTGAGTGTTGCTTCCCTCTCGAGCGCAGCAATCGCTTCCTGCGTCCGCGAGACCTTCAACAGACATAAGGCGCGGGCTCGTTCAATACCGCGCACTTGCAACTGACACTGGCCAATATGTCGAGTGAGTTCATCCATCCCCTTCAGGATTTCAGCCGGGGAGGTCTGGATCTCCTGTTCGGTGATGTGGAGGTGCCCAAGAACTGCGGTGAGTACCGTCTGGTCATGTGGCGTCAGGGCGAGCTCAGCCAGCGCCGCCTGAAGTGCTTCCAGGTTTCTGCCCAGCCGCGCCAGACACTGGAAACGAAGGAAATTCACGCCGGCGAGTTTCGAATCCGACACTCCTGCATTCTCGAGCAGAGAGAGAGCAGCGGCAGCCTGTCCGTCCTGGAGTAACCTGCCGCCGCCGGCAAGCAGCTTGTGAATCCCCTCAGATTGAACCGCACTTGTTGCAACAGGCCCGCTCTGCCGTGGGACTTCCAAGGAAGGAAGCCTCACTGCCATGTGGTTTGGCGTCAGCGTGGTTCGACCGTCGCGCAAATGCTCCCCGCATATTTGAAACGCCTCGTTCAAAATGTGGAACCTGGGTGCCACCGCTACTGCTTCCTGCAGGAAGAGATGAGTTTGCTGCAGTTCTTCCGCCTCCACGAACGTACGGTTTCGCCCCATTCTCCTCATCAGACGGTTAAAGAGCAGCAGTCCGGCAGTCAGACGGTCGTCTAATTGGGCACTACGGTTCAGCCTGTAAGCTAGCGAGGAGATTGTCTGAGTGTCTTCATCGAGGCCGATAGGTTTCTCAGCATTCGGCGATTGCAGGGAGCTCAAGATCGCTTCTGCTTGCGAGGTGGCGGTGGAGAGGGAGCAGTCACGCTCGATGAGCTGATAGCAGTTTTCTGCCAATCGCTTGCCAAGTTGTGGGTCGCGAATGATCTGAATGATGGACTGGGCAAACTGTTCCGGACTGTCTGCAATCAGGATGTCTTTGCCGTGGGTTACGGGGATGCCTTCCGCTCCCAACGTGGTCGAGACAATGGGAACGCGGCACGCAGCGGCTTCCATGATCTTGAAGCGGGTGCCGGATTCGTACTTAAGCGGCACAACGGAGACATCGGCATGGGACAGATACGGCAGCACGGAATCAAGAGCGCCCGTAATGGTCACGTTCTGTCCCGCGCGCTCTTTCATTTTTTCGGTAGCACCCACACCCACAACATAAAAGTGAAGGTTGGGAAACGTTTGGTATGCCAGGGGCAGCACCCGATCAGTGATCCAAAGTGCTGCTTCTTCCATCGGGCTGTTGGGACCGAACGTTCCTGCCAGATAGATGGAAGGTTTCCGCAGTCCCGGATTCGGCGGAGGGTTGCGGTAGTTGTCGAAGTCAATCACGTTGGAGAAAACCTCGACGCTGCCGGCGCGGGGCGTCAGAAGCTTGTAGTATTCCGCGTCGAACGGCGAGACAGCCGTCGTGATGTGGGCCACCTGTGTTCCCCACCACTCTTCCCAGCGTTTAGACCAGCCGGAAGCAAACGCTTTGCAGCGGTCTTCAAACGTGGGCTTATAGGGTAGTCCCCGCAGCACAAACCGGGACCAAACGCTATCCGTGTCAATCACCACCGGCAGCGGAAAGCGGAGCGCTTTGAGGTGATGAAGAATCTCGTAGGAGATATTCCCGTAGCCGAGCCAAAGGACATCCGACTTATCAATTGTGGCCAGCTCCGACAGCCCCAATGCCGCAGCTTCGGGCGTGACATCGGCCATAAAGAGGAACTTCCGACAGAACTTCTGATAGAACTCAATTGCCCGGTCGCCTCCCATTTGTTGAGCGGGCACGCGGCTCACGATAACGAGGTCGCTGAGACGATTGAGTGCTTTGATGGAGTTCTCAATCCGCAATTTGGGCCCGCCCCTCGGGGGATGCTGCAATTCAGGAGTCGTAAACAGAATTCTTGTCATCTGTGTCCTCGTCCGTTTCGACTTAGCGGGAGCAAATCAGCAACGTTCGCCCCTGAGTCGATTCCTTCTGCTCGATGCGCGAGAAGTAACGTCCCAAAGCCTTCAGCCAATTCTGCTCGGTGTACCAGGAGAAACTGCCTGGGTTGCTGCAATAGGCTTGGAAGAACTGAGGCTCGCGAAGAATCAGCGGGTCTTCTTTTGGCACGAATTCCATCACTAGATGCTTTTCTGCAAGCCCAGCTAGCTGGCTGACGACAGGTTCCAAACTGAGCCCCTTGCCCAGTGTCAGGTGATGAACAATCGCCAAAGCCAGCACCAGATCACACTTCAAACGCTTCTCCATAGCGAGCAGCAGAGGGACTTCCCCAGGGATGCGGCTGTTGCGTGAGTGTTGGTCCTTTTCGTATCCCGAGAAAGGAGCAACGTCCCCGCTTGGTTTGCAGAAATCCATCACCAAGGGCAGGATCGGCAACGCCTCTTGCTTGGCGCGGCGGAACAAGACGTTCATGCTGGCCTCGTCGTTGTCCATGGCAACGACCTGGCAGTTCTGTTTGGCAGCCAGAATCGAAAACCAGCCCGTGTTGGCTCCAATGTCCAAGACCGTCGATGGTTTCAAGCGTTTCAGCACCTCATAGACACCGCGCTGCTTTGGAAGCCACTCTGAGCAGGGCTCAAAGCTGAAGTCTTCTCTTTTCAGCTCGTAATAGTTGGAGTAGTTACTAGACTCCACGCCGACCTCCAGACCTTCCACTTCATGACGCAAGACCCGAAGGAATTTCTGCCAGTCGTCACGGACTAGCGCTAGCTCTCTAGAAGCTGACGCCAATTCGTGCATCCGTCGCTGCCCGGGCACTGCCTGGGCAAGAGCTTCAGATTCTTTGATCACCTCAAAACATGTGTTGAGGGTTGTCGCCAGCAGCCGCTGCCGTGCCTCTGCATGTCTCGTCTGGTGCTGCATGTGGAGCGGGTACAGCAGATAGGGGTAAAACATGCGGCGATAGATTTCGTGGAATGCACCCGACTTCGCGCTCCAAAGAGGTTGAAAGGGCGACGAGGTTTCGCGCGGCTTCAGCCATTCCTGTTGTTCAAGGTCTTCCTTGGCGAGAATGGAAAGGAAATCGACGAATACCGGCTCTGGCCCGCGAAACAAAACATTGCCACTCGCCCCGCTGTCTTTCAACACGAAGCCGTGCCTGTCGAGCTCCAGCCCCAGATCAATCTGCAGGAGCGCCGCCTCCTTGAGCATTTCCGCCGGCCACTCATGAGCGTAAGTGATGAAGGAAATCTTTTCGTGTTCCAACACCATGTCGTAGCCAAGCTGTCTCCACTGGTCTGAGACTTCAGCGGTTCTTACCAGCCCGCGTGAACCCAGATCGTATCGTTCGTAGGCCGAGAGCGCTTTTCGCGCCTCACCTGCCTTCCCTGGGAAAATACCCCGCAAGATGCGTTGCCCGTCTGTAAAGACCTCTCCGCCTGAATCGAAGCCCATGAGCTTTGACAGCGCACGATGTGAGGAAGCGAGTCCAGCCGGCCGGCTCAAAGAAATCCGCTCATTCGCATCCTGGGATGAATGGCCGATGGGTTTGGAGAACTGCAGAGCTTGGTGTTGTGCGCCTGTGGGGCCAAGAAGACTGTGGCTCGGTTGGGACAGCAAGGGCACACGGATCTTGAAGCGCGGAGCCTGGTGTTGGGCTGTGAGGGGTTTGGCACTGAATACCGGAATGTCTAGTTCGGTCATCTTTCTCTGTGGCGCTCCTTCGGATTCTTTCAGCCGAATCAATATCTCGAGTGCGTCAGGATGGTCAGGTTGAATTCGCAGTTCTGCCTCAGCAGCCTCTGCGGCCAGGGCTGATTGGCCGATCTCAGCTTGGCAGCGAGCCCGCATCAAATGGACGCCTTGCCGATGCGATTGCAATTGAAGGACGTGATCAAATTTGGCGAGGGCTCCATGCCAGTCGTTGCTTTCGAACAATCGATATCCTTCGAGCAGGTTTGCTGTCGGATTCTGGGGGAAGGCGGGTAACGTTTTTTGGACGGACTTGGGCAAGCGACTCAGAATGCTCTCCGGAGCAATGATGTCGTCGCCACCCTGGATTCGTACGCAGAGGAGATCGACAACCTCATCTTGACCTGGAGAAATCGGATCGGAGACGGGCTGCTTCACTGGGTAGATCCTGTCCAGCAAGGAATCGCCCAGGATGACATCTTCCCCATCCAGAATCCGGGCGCAAACTAGGTCAATGACTTGGTCGTGCCCAGGAAGCAGTGCAGAGACCTTTGCAGGATCCAGATCACCCCAGTGTCCTTGAGTCACTCGAATGGGAATCTGCCGTTCGATGAAGTAGGAGTATGCATACTGACGGGCCAGTTGGACCTGTGCTCTCGTCAAACCGGCTACTTGCCGGCAACTTTTCAGAAGGTCCAGATATTGGCTGCGACTGTGGGCATCCAAAGTGAATCCCTTTCCAGAGTAGTGGGCCTCTCCCGCAGCGATCACGGGCTTGCCCATGGCCGTAAGCTCGGCGCCCACGGTTCCGAAAATCGTGATGCCGACATCGATAAACTGATACAACCCATAGCTGTTGATGTCGGAATCAGCCCAGAGGACTTTGATGTGTTCTGGAAGACGCGGAAATGTTTGCTTGATGATGTCGCCCGTGCTCAGGACAGTTCCTTCGGTGATCTCGCCGGGATGCACGCGGATGATCCAGTTCACCTCCGGCACCGCGATCATGGTTTGGATCGACTCCGTCACCCAGTCGTTGGCCGTCGGGAAGATCATCGTGGAGAAATCAAAGCAAGCATCCCAATTGACATGGGCAAAGAGGCAGACTGTTGGCCTGTCATTATCGATCCCGAGTTTCTTCCTAAGAGCAGAGGTGCTTTCAGGAGCGCTGAGAATCGAGATGTCCCGGGCGCCCTGTTTGAAGTAGCGTTCGTGAAGGAAGTTATCTAGACGCTGGTTTTCGTCTGGAGTGAGAGGAGCTGCCGCTCTCTTCAGCCAGTTGCTTTCGCGGAGCCCAAGAAGCACTAACCGGTTGCTGTCTTGGGGGACCGTGAAGTGGTGGAGGAAATCGGCAAAGCCGCTGGACCAGCTCATCGCATGGCGGCCCTGTAAATGGGCCAGTGACAGAGCGGGAGCGTAATCTACATAGACCCCGTGTGACATAAGTACGCTCGTTGGGTTCATCTGTTCCATCGCGCGAGCGGCGGCTTCGGTGTTTACGAGCGCGGCGTAGAAATACTGGCGATAAATCCGGGCATTCTCGGAAGGCAGCTCGGTGACCTTGAATGAGTAGCCTTTCAGATAGCGATTCAGTGAGCTCCATGCCAGTTGACCCACGGCAACATGGCGGTGCGAATAGTCGAGAATGTCTTCCAGGGAAATTGCCGCCGAAAGCCGTTGGAATGCCCGCCGTTGTTCGATCGAGATATAGTCTCCAACTCGCGAGAAGGGGGTGCCATAGGCTTCGGCCATCTGGGCACATTGGGAGCTGCAGCCCTGGCAACGGTTGTGCCAGTTGTCCAGCGGATCATTTTCCTCAATACCGCGGCGGATGCAGCCCAGTGGTGCGCCGTCGCAGATGATCATGTGCGTCCGGAAACCGCGCAACTGCAGGGCTGCAGCAAGAATGGCGTTCTTCTGAAGGATGGCGGGAAATCCGCCCAGTTCCCAGATCAGCACCAAAGGGGCAGAGTCATGGACGACCGCATGTTGTAACACAACTGCTCGAAGGCGTTGTCCAGTTTCTAGCGTGGATGGCTTCATTTAGATCCCTGGTTCCCAGATCAGGATGGGCCGCCAATAACGGGTTGCCCCACCCTGTAATGTCTCATTCTCAGAAACTCCTGTGTGTGAGTTTCCCTGGGAGTTCGTTAGCAATCAGGCTTCCATGCTGGGCAGAAGAGAGAACAGTGAAAGCCCTTCGGGTTTCTGAGAGTTAGCGGAAGGGGGCAGGAAGAAACAGGGATGGAACTCAGCAACTTCGCAGGGCAGGTGTTGGCAGGCTGACCCGTTTGACAAAAGCATGACAGGGACTCGCTGCCGAATGAGGCGGGCATGAGCGCCCTGCTGAGATGAATACGGATAATGCGGCAGGAGGCTGTCTCCAAACATCTCTCGCGATGCACGCAGCCCGCCGTGCTTGGTTACTGGTCTCCAGTTCACAGTAACCGGGCGATCCGCCAAGAGCCTCCATCTGCATGGTGTGGCCGCGCTGTTGCAGTACTGTAGCCAAGGGATAGTCTACAGCGCTGTAAGACGAGCAAACTGGGGTATTGAAGAGAATTCCTTTCGGTTTCGCCTCAGTCATCCTGTGTCTCACTGTTCTATAAATAGTCGGTGCATCCTCACGCCGGAGACACTGTTCTTGCGTGCCACAAGCCACAGGTGGGAAGAGAGTCCGTGATCTGCCAGGAACTGCTGAAAGGGCTGTCCGAATTGGTCCCACTCGTCGATCAGGACGCGTTTCAGAAAGTGTTGGCCCGAGGCATCAAACTCTCCTTTCAAGATCGCTTTCCTCACTAATTCAGCGTCCAACTGTCCGGGAGTGAAACTCTCAACGGGAGTCAATCCGCAACTGGCGGCCAGAAGGCTCAAGGAACTAGGGTGAAAATAGTTCAGGTGCTCGTGGTCAACAGATGAAGCCAGTTCCCGAAGGGTCAGAATGTCGAAGCCTTTTACATTGGGGCACGTCACGATCAGGATGCCGCCTGGCGAAAGCATCTGTGCACACTTCCTGAAGAAGTCTCTGGGAGAGAACAGGTGTTCAATGACTTCAAAACTCACGATGACATCAAGACTCGCATTCTCGATGGCAACCTTTTCGACACAGCTTTCGGCTACCTCAAAACCTTTGTCGCGCAGCGTCTGAGCGAGGGCAGGCGTTGGCTCGACAGCCACGATCCGTCTAAAGACGCCTGATCGGCGCGCCTCTTCGCAGAAAGTACCGTAGGCGGCACCTACTTCCATGAGAGCAGGATGATTAATGCCCAGCCGTTTGCAGAACTCGGCAACTTTCTTGGCTCGAGGCTGAAAGATCTTCTCCCGGCGAGCTTCTTCAGCGGCCGGGAACACGTGCTGGTTCCAGTAGTCGTAAACTTCCGAGTGGGAGTAGCAATATTCTAGGATCTCGGGCGTAGGGCGAGGATTGATGTAAAGCGTCTCACAACACTTGCAGGTCACATAGCTGAGCCCATTTTTCACGAAAGCTTCGGAGGCCATCTCCTCGGCGCACGCCGGGCAAGCAACGAATTCAAACCGGTCTTTGAATTGAAGCAGCCGGTTCCTGTCGGCCTCGATGTGGACCATTTGCCCATCCATGATGTGGCTGGGACGAATATCAGTTTCTTTGAAAGTGCCTGTTGCCACGCGGGCTCCTTGTTTTCAGTTGACGGGAACAAGCGGCCGGGCTGACGCAACAGGACCATAGGCACACGGGGCTCCCCAGACATTGTCTTTAACCCATTGGCCGTCTTCAATGCGCCAGACTCTGCGGTCGCGAAACGTGTCGCAGGTCGCATCGAACTCTTCCTCGGTCATGCCAACGTATTCCAGCCAGCGCTCCAGGTCCCGACGGGATTTGACATGATCATAGGTGCGCACCATTTCGATCCCCTGCTCTCTCGTCAGGCGCCCAGCTCGGATGTCTTTGCAGGAATGATCAGAGCCCCGCCCGTACCCGAATTTCACAAACTTGAGATAGTCGTGAATGCCGTTTTCGTGCATATCATCCAGGTTAGAGAAGTCGCGATAGGTGCGCTCAAAAGGCGTGGCTGCAGGCCGCCAGCCGTAGAGTTCCTTCACCAGTTCTACATGCTGGTGTCCGTCCCAGTAATCGTAGTTACTGAGGTAGATGCCTCTGACTCCGACAGCATCAATCTCGTCGTCCGAAGGGTATTGTGCCCAGAGCAGATCTTTGGCAGCCAGACCTTCTTTGAGTTCTGGTCGTCCCAGCTTCTCCAAGCCCTCGTCGGTGAAGTCATGCCAGTCAAAGCCCCTCAATGCATGCTCGACGCGGTGCTTGGCAGTGAACTCGACGTAATCGTTCAGCGAGAACATCCCGGCGAGGTCGGTGAATCCATGCTCACCCCACATCATCAGAGGTATTTTGTACCGGACAGCCACCTGAATGGGGCTCGTCACGATGCCGCAGTGGGCGTGCCAGTTCATATCGCCCTGCAGTCGGAAGCCGACACGGTTCATGCGGATGAGCACATCCACACTGGGCCGTATGATGATGTGGTCACAGTCAAAGACCTCACGCATGCGGTAAAGATTGTACTCACCCTCTGTCACGTAGTTATTGCCGTGGTAGGTGACAAGCAAAGGCTTTAGGCCCAACTCATTAACGGCTACATGTGTCTGATAATAGCTGTCCTTGCCGCCGCTGACAGGAATGACAATGTCGTAGTTGCTCGCGGAGCGATACTCCTCTGCGAGCTCTTTCAGGAGCTGGCGTCGCTCCGTCCAGTTGATGCGGCTCTTATGCCCCCAAACTCGACAGCCGGAACAGACACCGCGCTCATCGAAAGTGAGTGGCGTTGCACACGCCGCCGGGTAAACACATTTCGTGCAGTATTGCATTGATCTACTCCTCCCTCTTAGAGCCTGACGTCGATGCCGGCTTTGGCAAGAGCCCTCTTGCCAGCACGATCTGATAATTCCTTGAAATGCCAAATGTTGGCCGCTGCTACAGCCGATGCCCCTGCCCTGACTCCACAGGCGAAATGTTCATACCGGCCCACGCCACTGCACGCGATGACCGGAATCGTTGTTGCAGAGGTGACAGCTTCAATCAATTCCAGGTCGTAGCCGCCCGCTGCACCGTCACATTGGACGCTCTGCAGCAGGATCTCTCCAGCCCCACGCCTTTCGGCTTCCTGCGCCCATGTTTCCGGAGAGAGACCTGTGGGCGTTGTTCCACCATCAATGACGACTTCCGCTTTCCCGTCTGGATGCCTACAGGCGTCAATGCTGACAACGATGGCCTGGCTCCCGAAGGTTGTGGCGCCATCGGAGATCAACTCAGGACTTATCACTGCGGCCGAATTCAGAGTGACCTTGTCGGCGCCCCTGCTAATGCGTGCATGCATGTCGGCGACGCTGCGAATCCTGCCACCCCAAGTCAGTGGCATAAAGCAGGTCTTGGCGACTGCGTCGAGAATTTCCAGTGGATCACCCAGCCCTTTCACTTTGTGGTCATCGCGGCGTAAGTCATAGTTGTCGTCGCGCGTGATATCCAAATAGATCAGTTCGTCCACATTCCACTCGTTGAACCTCTCCACCTCATTCAGCGGCAGGCCAAGGATTTGGTGGATGCGGAAGCCCTCGCTTCTCACCAGAAAGCCATTTTGCAGCAGGAGCACCGGAATAAGGCGGGTCTTAAGCATGGCGCTAGCTCCTCATCGCCAGAAAGTTCTTGAGCACGGCCAAGCCTGCCTTCTGGCTTTTTTCCGGATGGTACTGAGTGGCAAAAATGTTTCCAGCTTCTAGGCTTGCGGCAAACTCGCTGCCGTGGCAACAAACGCTGGTGACTGGCTCACGCTGCTCAGGCTGGAAGAAATAACTGTGCATGAAGTAAAAAGTCTGGGAGTCTCGGAGCCTTGCATACAAGCCGGCCTTGTTGTGGATAATCACGTCATTCCAACCGACGTGCGGAATCCGCAGCGTGGAGTCTGTCCGGGGAATCCTGAGGACTGCACCTGGTATCCAGCCCAGCCCCTGATGGCGGCCATGTTCCGTTCCAGTCGTCGCCAGGACTTGCATTCCAAGGCAGAGGCCCAGAAACAGTTTGCCTTGCTGGCGAACCTGTCGTTCAAGCGCCTCAACCCAGCCTGCCTGCTCAAGGTTTCTCATCCCGTCGCCAAAGGCGCCCACGCCGGGCAACACCAGTCGATCTGCCCGTTCCAGATCAGAAGGCTGGCTGGCGATAAAGGGACTAGCGCCAGCAGCCAGAAAGGCGTTAGCAACAGACTGAAGATTTCCCATCCCATAATTGATAATGGCGACTTTCATCTGAGTCCTCTGCTGACTTCGCCTCGGTCCGGCCGTTGACCGGTGATTTACTGCGAGCAATGGCTGTCCCATCTGGTGACTACGGCTTGCCCTAATAGCAACATTAGGGCCAAACCGGTTCGCGGATAGGTACTTTTCCAAGGCCGCGGGCTCAGAATCATTGGATCAGACACGCCTCGCGTGAAGCTGAATATCCGTTGTCTGGACAATGAGTTAGATGAACCAGCAGGCGGAGAACTCTAGAATGACTGCCAGGCCAGCGTCCCCAATCGATTGAGCAAGGTCTAAGACGGGCTGGAGTCAACGCTGGCTAGCGTTGTTTTTTTTGACTCTCAAGTCAGAAAAGCCTACTGCGGGGATTGTTCTTCCTTTAGGAAACGTTTCCGACGAGTTAGATGCAATGTTTCTAGCGGTCCGGTCATTTCGGTTCGATCTGCTTGCCCTGAACCAGAAAAGGCTGGAGCCTTTTCTTCCTGCAGAGTCCGCTCGATTCGGCCTGATCGAGGGAAACCAGAAAATTCCAATGATGGTGCCAACGCAAGTCAGCACCGCACTGGTAGTCACCGGGTACTCTAGGAAAACCAGGAAGCGAAACCTGGTGAGACCGTTTGCGAGACTGAACCCTGGCTGCCAGCCGAGAAGTTCTCTGGCTTTTCAAGCGCAAAAGCGCTCGTCTATTCCATTCAGATCTTCGGCGATAAAGTATCTTCGGCGATAAAGTCTTGATGAACCGCGACGGGTTGAAAATGTTTAGGAAGGATTTCGCGCAACGCTTAAAACAGCTCCTTCATAAGAGAACCAAAAATTGGAACCGATCTACGCCTCATGCTAAACCGAGTCTGCAACCTATTGACAATGCCTCAACGTAATCACTACTATGCCAAAAGCGGCTGATCCTATTGGCGCAAACTAGTTACAGCGATTTCGCCAAAACACCTAAACTGGGAGACGGAACTTATTACATTCAAAGGACATCTGCGGTCATCCAACTCTTCACCAACATGGACTTAATTTGAAGGAGAAAGATACTATGAGCTGTTCAGTACCTCGCGGCTACATTGATGGACTCAAACTCAGCAACAACGGGACTACACCAAACACCGATATCGATTTCGCTGCAGGAGTAGCAAGAGACAGCCTCAATATTGATACTTTGGAAAACACATCTAGTATGACAAAGCGCCTTCAATCAAGCGGCTCTTGGTCCGCAGGAAATAATGGAAATGGTCTTGATACTGGATCCAAGGCTAACAGCACGTGGTATCACTGTTTTATTATTCGGAAAACTTCCGATGGCACAAGTGACATCTTATTTTCAACGAGCGTGGCTGCTCCCTCGATGCCCAACGGCTACTCAGGTTTTCGTAGAGTCGGCGCTGTTCGGACTGATGGTTCCGGCAACATTAAGGCCTTTTTTCAGAGCGCGGATACGTTTCTTTGGAAAAGTCCCGTTGCCGACGTTGACGGCAGCTCTATTTCGACAACTGCCTCGCTTCATGCGCTCACTGTGCCCACTGGCATCCGGGTTCGAGCTTCGGTGAATCTTGGTTTTTCACATGCCTCAGCCAACAACTACGTTTACGTCAGTTCACCCGATGTTAATGATGATGCAGCCGGCCTGACGAACGCACATGTTACCCTCAAAAATCTTACTGCCGGAGTCGCAAATTTTGAGGGACCCGTGCTTCTCAATACCAATAGCAGCGCGCAGGTGCGGGCCCGAGCAAACGCCGCGAGCTCAAGTTTGTGGATCGGGACCGTCGGCTGGGTTGATCTGCGTGGCAGAGATGAGTAGAAGGAACGAGCAACCCAGAGTACATCGTGATTCCCCACCGCTCGCCACAGCGTGCGAGCCTTTCCGGCAATGAATCACAAAGAGTGACAAGCCGTGTCTGGGGACAGGCAGGCGCCAGCATGCTTGGAGATGCCCTGAACTTTAGGGTCCGCGGCGAGCTCGCTGCCAATCCTTCCACAGCCAATCACGGCCGCACGGTAGGCCTTGGCTGACCGCGCTATTTGATGATTCAATTGGGGGACTGCTTCGATCATTCATTCTCCCTGGCGCGAAGCCTACGCGGTTTCGCTTTTCGCAGAGTGTCGAGCACGACATCCACAACGCGCTGCTGCTCCTGGGTAGCGAGACCCACGGAGCAAGGCAGGCTCAGCGCTTCGCGATTGAGCCGCTCTGCTACTGGAAGCTCGTCTTGATGACCTCTTTTATGAGCAGGGCTCAGATGAAGAGGCTGCCAGAGCGGTCTTGACTGAATCCTGGCATTTTCCAAATGTCTCAGAAGCGTACGACTGCTGACCCCACAGACTGCTTCGTCCAGGAGAATCGTGTAAAGCCAAAATGTTGAAAACGCCCACCTGGCCTCGCGCATTGGCGTGACGCCAGGCAAACTGCGGAAGGCTTCCGTGTAGGTTTGAGCGATTCGGCGCTTGGCCCGGATTGCGTGCGCCAGCATTTCCACCTGGGCACAGCCCATGGCCGCTTGAAGGCTGGTGAGACGATAATTGTAGCCAACTTCGCCGTGAATAAACTCGACGGGATCATCTTTGGCCTGCGTTGAAAGGTAACGGGCCCGCCTGGCCCAGGCCTCGCTATCCGTCACCATCATTCCGCCACCGCCGGTGGTAAGAATCTTATTGCCATTAAAGCTGAAGCAAGCGACGTCCCCAAGATGGCCCGTTTTTCGTTCCTTGTATCCTGCGCCCAGACTTTCTGTTGCATCCTCAATCACCGCCAGGTCGTACTTGCGGGCCAGTTGAAGCAGGGGATCCATCTCGCACGGATGGCCCAGAACGTGAACAGGCAGGATCGCCTTAATACGCCGGCCAGTCGCCTCGTTGTGGAGTTTCCCGTTCCGAAAATTGCACTGCTTCTCAAGGAAACTCTTGACCTTCTCAGGATCCATCTGCCAGTAGTCTGGCTCTGCGTCGATGAAGACTGGCCAGGCCCCAACGTATCGAACTGCGTTGGCAGGTGCGATGAATGAGAGTGTCGAGACCAGCACCTCATCGCCGGTTTGAACTCCGGCAACAGAAAGAGCCAGATGGAGAGCCGCTGTCCCGCTCACAGCGGCGACGGCATATCTCGAGCCCACCTCCGTCGCGAGGCTCTGCTCAAACCGCTCGACAAAAGGCCCAACCGAGGATACCCAGCCGCTGTCCAGGCATTCCTTGACGTAGCACCATTCGTTGCCTGCAATCTGCGGAACGCTCAACGGAATGAAAGGCCACTCCGACTGCGGGCCAGGTTCAGACCAAATATTCTTGGGGGCGGTAATGGTTGACATGATCCCGCATCCATTCGATGGTTTTGCCAAGTCCCTCTGCAAGACTGAACTTAGGATTCCAGTTCAACAGCTCCCTGGCCTTCCGGTTTCCTGCGCACAGCCGCTCCACCTCACTCTTGGCAGGTCTGGTTCGGTTCTGCTCGCACACGATCGGCTTCTGCACATTCATCAGCTCGAGAATCAGATCCACAAGGCTTCCGATAGAAATCTCCTGGCCCGATCCGAGATTCACGACTTGTCCGACAGCCTCCGGAACTTCGGCCATTCGGATAAAGCCATCCACCGTGTCGGCGACGAAATTCAAATCTCGCGTGGGTGTGAGGCTGCCGAGGCTCACGGCAGGCTGGGTCAACGCCTGGGTGATGACAGTCGGAATAACGGCTCTGGCTGATTGCCGGGGACCGTAGGTGTTGAAAGGCCGAAGCGTCGCTACCGGCAAACCAAACGAACGATGAAAGGACTCTGCGATTTTGTCAGCGCCTATCTTGCTGGCTGAATAGGGCGATTGCCCCTGCAGCGGATGGGATTCGTCGATCGGAACGTACTGGGCAGTTCCATAGACTTCGCTGGTTGAAGTGTGGACGACCTGCCTAGCGCCGAAGTCCAGGGCAGACTGAAGCACGTTGAGAGTACCCTCAACGTTCGTGCGCACGTACGATAGCGGCGCCTGGTAAGAATAGGGAATCGCGATGAGCGCTGCCAGGTGAAAGACGATATCGACGCCTTGGAAAGCCGGCCGGAGACTGTCTCGCTCACAGATGTTACCCAAGATTACCTCAAGATCGTCGACCACTGGGCTGTGGTCGAGCCAGCCACGTGAACCAAACGAGTTGTACAGCACCAACGCCCGTGTGCGCGCTCCCAGGCCCACGAGTCGTTCTATGAGATGGCTGCCGATGAAGCCTTCCGCTCCAGTCACCAGCACAGTTTGTTGCCGCCAGTCCACTTAGGAAGCCAACCTCCCTTGTACGAGATCTTTCTGTGCCTGGAGATAATCCTTGAGCTGCCCAATATCCAGCCAGTACTCGACAATCGGAAAGCTGACAATCTTGAGCCCTCGTTGCAGGGCATCTTGAATGAGGTCCGTCATGTCAAACCGGCCTCCATCTTTGGGAATGCTGCGGTGAACGCTGGGCTCTATCAGGTAGATCCCAGCGTTCACGAGAAAGTTCATGACGGGTTTCTCTTTGATGCGGGAAACAGCTGGCCCCTCGGTCTCAATCACTCCATAGGGAACTTTCAGGTCATACCGCCGGCTGCAAACTGTGATGTCTGCCTGATGCTTCCGATGAAATTCCAACAGGGCGCGGAAATCGACACGAGTCAGGATGTCACCGTTCATCACGAGCAACGGTTCATCCGAGGAGTCCAGCAGACCCAGCGCTCCGGCGGTACCGAGAGGACGATCTTCCGCAACGTATTTCAGTTCAACGCCGAAGTTACGCCCGTCGCCAAAGTGTCCGGTGATTTTCTCAGGCAGATAGTGCGTCGTGACATGAACCCTTCGGATACCGGAGTGACGCAGTTGGTCGATGGTCAGTTCCAGCAAGGGCGAATCACCGACCGGCAGCATAGGCTTTGGCGTCTCAGAAGTCAGGGGATGCAGGCGCTTTCCGAACCCGCCGGCCATGATCACAGCCGATAGATTGACCTCGTCCTCACCAACAAAGTCGCTATGCAGCAACAAATCAACAACACAACCGTCAGCGTCAAGAACCGGAAGATGATTCACCGGATGTCGCTTGCTGCCCTCCATCACCGCTAAAGCATCGCTCGCGGAAATTCCGGTGAGAGCAGTAATCGGATCGTGGGTGGCAATGTTGAAGCAAGGCTCCGTGAACGAGACGCCGTTGAGAATGGCGCGGCGAATATCGCCATCGGTCAGGACGGCTCTCAGGCGTCCTTCTGCGTCGCACAACAATAGAACACCCAGCCCTGCCCGATCCAGAATCGGCAAACAGTCTGCTATCGACATCGTTGGCAAAACGATGACCCTCTCCAAGCGATCAGTCTGACCTTGACGCATCAACTCTCCTTACAGCGCTCGCGCGGGATTCCCGACGACTTTCTGACCATCCCCCACATCTTTCACCACAACCGCCCCCACTCCGACAACCACGCCTGACCCAATCCGAATGCCCTGGCGAACAACAGCCCCAGCGCCGATGTGCGTGAGTGAGCCAACCGCAACTCCTCCAGCCAATATCGCTCCGGTCGCGATATGAACGTGACCTGCGATCACGCAGTCATGCTCCACAATGGCGCCGCTGTTAATAATGACGTTGTCCTCAACAATCGAGCCAGCGCTCACGATGGCAGCGGCCAGGATCGTCCCTCCTGCTCCAATCGTGGCAGACGGCGACACCCAAGCCATCGAATGAAGAGCCGTCACCGGCCGTAGTCCCTGCGCCAAGGCCATTTCATAAAGGCGGCGCCGTGGAAGAAGATTCGCCGTGCTGCCGACTCCGACAAAAAAGTGGGTGACGCCTTGGGAGCGCAGTAACGGAAGCTGTTCGTCGCTGCCGAGCACCGGAGCACCGCCGAGCCACTGTCCCTGGAGTTCCGGGTTTGCGTCGAGCAGTCCGACAATCACCATCTCTGACTTGGAGCTCAAGACTTCCATGACAACTCGCGCGTGCCCGCCCGCACCCAGGCCAACCACGCGCACGCGCCCCGATGAGTGAGATGTTGCTATCGTAGATCGCTCCACTCTAATTCCCCTTCTTCCTGTAAGTCTCTTTTCAAGGCGCGACCGATCACATAGCCCATCTCATCCGGATGAATCCCCGTGCCTGGCCGCTTGAAATCAACGTCGTTCGCTCCGAGCGTTTCACCTTCCTTCATCGAGCGTTTCAGAACCATGCGTCTTCGGAACACTTTGCGCTTTTCCGTTTCAGAGCTGCTCATTGTGCGGACAGCGTTCCCAAGGGCTTCAAAGACATGCAGGCCTTCGCTGGCGATGGTACGGAGTTCCGCCGGATCGGCTGAGATCGTGTGGTCCCATCCTTCCATGCCTTTGTCGAGCGTGAAGTGCTTCTCGATGATGCAGGCGCCTAGAGCGATCGCCGCCAACGGAATTGCAGTTCCCAACGTGTGGTCGCTGAAACCAACGGGCACATCGAAAGCCTGCTGGAGTGCCGCCATGTTGCGCAGGTGGATGCTGGAATATTCCGGCGGATAGATAGAAATACAGTGAAGCAGAGCAACTGGACCCGACCCCCCAGATTTCAGCAGGTTCACGGCTCTTTCGATCTCGCCGAGCGTTGCCATTCCGGTCGACAGAATGATGGGTTTGTTCTTGCTAGCCGCATACTCGAGCAGTGGCAGGTGATTGATGTCCATTGAGGCGACCTTGAAGGCAGCGACGTCCAGTGAATCCAGCAGGTCTACCTCTTCGGGTGAGAAGCAGCTCGACAGGAACGCAATGCCCTTGCTGCGGCAGTAGCGAACCACCTCGCTATGTTGTTCCGGAGTCAGCTGGTATTTTTCAACCATCTCCTCCAAAGACCCAAAGTGCTTTTTCTTATCTGAGTAGCTGGTCTTGCGACCGTACTCGGCCTTGGAAATGAGAGAGCGCTTGGACCAGGATTGAAATTTCACCGCGCCGGCGCCAGAGGCGTGAGCTGCGTCGATGAGCCGGCGGCAAAGATCCATATCTCCGTTGTGATTTGAACCGATCTCAGCAATGAGATATGGCGGTTCGCCGACTCCCACCCACCGCCCTTCGATATTCAGCTTTTCCATATGTTCTCCAACTCTGGGCGGGCCACTCCGGTCCACCAGGCGTGCTCCGCAGGCAGCCGGTTGAGCTCGCCAACGTATCTTGCGAGACACGCAGGGCTTTCCTTGACGGTGTTTTGAAATCTGCTGACCCTCGCCAGAGCGGCCTCAATTTGAGTTCTCAAATCCCTCTTTAGCTCCCGATCAGCGCCAAGCATAGTCGTGTAATGCTTGCAAACCAGATAGGTGGCCTGAAGAATCTCTTCTTCACTGAACGGTGGCAGAACACGGGCCATGTTTCGAACGTGCTGCCGGTACTGCATCCGGCAGACCGAGTCGAAATGAAAGCGGGCGTCCAGGTTCAGAGCGTTCAAAGCCAGAAACCAATCAACCAGTTCACAATCTGCTGGAATCGGCAGCAGGCGTTTTAGCAGGTCGGTCCGAAAGGCTGTGTTTGACAAGCCAAAGATGTTGGAACACACCAAGCGTTGCTCCAAAACTGCAGACGACGAAACCTGAAATTCCCAGTGCAATGAGTCGCCACGGTCATCGACAAGCTCCATAGCGCAGACAGTGACGTCGTGTTCTGCGAGCGCAGCCCTGGCTGCCTGGACCCGCGTTGGGCAAAGGAGATCATCACTTGTCCACGAAAACACTGCCGGGTAGTGCAGAACCATCTCAACCCAGGCTCGCTGGCGAACTTGTGCGGGGGTAGCCCCTCTTTCTGCAAATACCCATTGAGCTTCAGGCTCAGCACCCATAGCCGCAATCACCGTCGACTTGTCCAAGCCATCCCCACCGATCCAGAGGTCAAATCCCTGGTCCGACTGGAGAGAAAGTGATCGGTGCCAAGCTCTGAGGTAATGCTCTACGCCAGGATAGACGGTGGTGTAGACCGCGAGTTTTTCCTGCTGCCAGTTCACGCGGCTCGACTCCGTTGGGTCATCAGCAATTCGGCCAGACCCCAGTCATCCTCATCGTCGATATCGACGGCGGATTGCCACGCGATTTCCCATCCACGGCGATCAGAAGTGTAGAAGGTCTTCTCCTTGCGAAGAGTTTCGCTTGTCACCCACCAAATGGCGCCCGTTGGAGTATAGGCAACAGGCAAATCCTGACTGCGCCGCTTGAGCTGCTCGGGGAAAAGCGGTTCAAGTTGATGCGCTTCATTGAGGGTCATTGCCCACCAGGGATTCAGCCAACCATAGCGGGTCACCGAAATCTGTGAGCAAGCGCCGGTTTCAACAAACTGGCGAAAGCTGGCTGCAATATCCTGCGACGTGCGCATCGGACAGTTGGGCATCAACTGCGCGACATTCTTAAACAGCAGACCGTCGGGATCGAGCCGCTGAAGAACATCTAGTGTCACCAGCGAAGTCGGGGTGTGATCATCAGCTAGATTTGCGTCTCGCAAGAAGGGAACGTCGGCTCCGAGTTGCATCCCAATCGAAGCTAGTTCAGGGCAGTCCGTACTCAAGACAACCTTGGCAAAGAGATGACAGTTCAAAGCAGCTTGGATCGTATAAGCGACCAAGGGCCGGCCGCAAAGGCTTCGCAGGTTCTTCCTTGGGATCCTCTTGGATCCACCCCGCGCCGGGATGACCGCCAGGTTGCTAGAACAAGGAGCCTTGACCATATAAGTTCCCTCCCGATGGTTTCGCATGCTAGCTGGCGCTCGACGGAGATCCCACCCAGCGATCCCTGACGTCAGCCACAAAAGCAAACTCAGGGCCAATCGGTTGGCGAGAGTGGGAGGCCCGTACTTGGCTGAAAAACAAACAGGGAATGGCGTGAAGGGTTAGATCCGTTACGATCTATTCGTCTTGACTCTAAAGACAGTTAAATGGCGAGAGACAGGAGTACAGCAACCCAAGTTTGGGAAAGAATCAGCCTTCAATAGGGGCCTAGCCTTGAAGCGAAACTTGACGGGGGTGTCAAGAAACCCGCAAAGGCGAGTGGTCTCTGAAAGTGTCCTTGATTTCTCGATTCATCCTCTTTGCCGCTTTAGCCGCCAGATGCAGCGATACTCTGGAAACCTGCGAGCTCAGATTCTGAACGCGAATAACTAAGATACCAGTGATGGCAATTGATCCTATCCAAGAGCAAAACACTGCGCCAGCAGCAGATGTCACGAATGGCGGAAGTGTTCTGAGGCGGGACTGCTCAGCCACTGCATCAGGGTTTGAGCATTTGCATCTTTGGCCGAAAGGATGGGGTCAGCGACTGGCCACTCAATGCCTATTTTGGGATCATCCCAACGGATGCCCGACTCGGCCGTGGGGTTATAAACGCCGGTACATTTGTACTGCAGCTCCGCGAAATCAGACAAGACACAAAAACCACGGGCAAAGCCCGGCGGAGCGAATACCTGCCGGCGATTCTGCGCCGAGACCTCCACGCCGAACCATTGGCCCAGGGTTGGCGAGCCCTTGCGAATATCGACCGCAACCAGATAGGCTGCACCGACTGTCACGCGCATGAGCTTGGCCATGGGCGGGTCCCACTGAAAATGAAGGCCACGCAATACACCTTTCGAGGAACGAGAATGGTTGTCCTGCGGAAAATGATCCGGCAGGCCCAAGGCTGCGAACTGATCGGCTCGAAACGCCTCCAAGAAAAAACCTCGTTGATCTTCAAAGACGCTGGGAACCAGAACAACGGCATCACCCAGCGGGCGGGACTCAATCGTAAAGGACATAACTGGCTACTCCTCGCGGTTTCCAGTCTCGATCAGGCTTCGGTTCTCCTGCACTAATTTTTCCCGGCGGGCCAGCTTCCAGTCTGCCTCCACCATCATTTCGACCAACTGCTGAAAGCCAACTCTGGGCGCCCAGTTGAGCACCTTGCGGGCTTTGGTGCTGTCGCCCAGCAACAGGTCCACTTCAGTCGGTCGCAAGTAGCGGGGATCGAGGCGAATATGGCGCTCCCAGTCCAAGCCCAGAATCGAAAACGCTGCTTCGGCAAACTGTCGAACTGAATAGGTTTCTCCGGTGGCAATCACGAAGTCGTCCGGTTCGTCCTGCTGGAGCATCAGCCACATGGCTTCAACGTAGTCGCCGGCAAATCCCCAATCGCGCTTGGCTTCGAGATTACCCAAATACAACGCGTCCTGCAGGCCTTCCTTGATGCGAGTCGCAGCCCGCGTAATTTTGCGGGTGACAAAGGTTTCGCCACGGCGTGGTGACTCATGGTTAAACAAGATGCCGTTCGAAGCGAACAAGCCATAAGCTTCCCGGTAGTTTACTGTCTGCCAATGGGAAAACAACTTGGCGCAGCCATAGGGACTGCGCGGATAAAACGGTGTGGTTTCTGTCTGGGGGGTCTCGCGCACCTTGCCAAACATTTCACTGCTGCCGGCCTGGTAGTAACGCGCCTTGGGGCAGGCATCGCGCATCGCCTCCAACAGAACCAGAGCTCCGAGGGCGTCGGCTTCCACCGTGTAGACCGGCTGATCAAAGCTGACCCGGACGTGCGATTGTGCCCCGAGGTTATAGATTTCAGTGGGTTGAATCTGCGAGATGATGGAACGTAGACTCGAGCCATCCGTCAGGTCGCCATAGTGCAAGACAAGCCGCACGGTCTTTTCATGCGGGTCGTGATACAGATGATCAATGCGCTCGGTGTTGAAGCTGCTCGAACGGCGGATGATGCCATGAACCTCATAGCCTTTCGAGATTAGCAACTCCGACAGATATGACCCGTCTTGTCCCGTGATGCCCGTGATGAGTGCGCTCTTAGCGGCCATATCTCCTCCAATGAGAGGGCGAGGTTATCGCAATGCAGTGACGAGTGACAAGGTTAAGTGATGAGTACTGAGCTGCTTCTATCGAAGGGGTGTTGTTTGCCACGCATCACGCATCACTCATAACTCATAACTCATCACTCTCTTCCTCAGTTCCTCGCCGACGCGCTGAACGACTTCCTTCCAGCCGCCCGCCTGTCGTTGCCGGAACAGCCGTGCGCTTGGATACCAAGGGCTGTCGTCGCGATCCAGCAGCCAGCGCCAATCGGCTGACTTGGCAAGCAGGATCCAGACCGGCACATTCAACGCACCAGCCAAGTGGGCGACCGAGGTGTCCACCGAAATCACGAGGTCAAGACCTGAGACTTGTTCCGCCGTGGCGGAAAAATCGTCGAGACTGACTCGCTCCAGATGTTCACAGGCTGCCAGTGCATCACGATCTGAGGGCGGAATCTCCTTTTGCAAGCACACCCAATGAATCCCGGCAGTCTCGAAAAGAGGCAGCAGCTCCTCAAATCGGCAACTCCTCATCCGGTCTCGCTGCTGCTTGGGGTTGCCTGCCCAAACCAGCCCGACCTGGAGGGCCTTTCCTGGCGTTCTTTGCGCCGGATGGATCGGCCCGAGATAAGGAACTTCGGATGGAATGGTTTCAAGCGTTGTCTGGAAGATGTGCGGAAGGCTCATCAAGGAAACATGCCAGTCGTAGCCTGGCAAAGGCTGGCCCGAGGCGACGACTTGGTCGATACCCGGACAGCTCTTCAACAAGTCTTCCAGGGGTGCCTGGCACTCCACCACAAGCCTGCCTCCGCTGGCCTTGATCAACTGGGCGTAGCGGATGAACTGGATGGTATCACCCAGTCCTTGCTCGGCAGTAATCAGCAGCGTTTGTTGCTCGAACGATTGCCCAGTCCAAAGCGGTGCATTGAAATCGCGTGGCGGAATGAGTTCCGAAATCTGGAAGCGGTTCTCATAAGACGTCCAACCTTCCTGCAAGCGACCCATTTTTAGCAACGTCAGAGAGCAAGCCCACCGCCCCTTGATCCACCCGGGATCCAGTTCCAACACCCGTTCCCAGCAAACCAATGCCTCTTGCAGACTGCCTTCTTCTTCCAGAGACATTGCCAGAGTTTCCCATGCTTCCTTAAAGTTCGACTTCAAGGCGACCGCTTGCCGCAAGTGATGCAGAGCCTCTTGCGTTCTGCCAGCGCGACCGCAAGCACTTCCCAGATTGAAATGGGCATCCGCGAAACCCGGGGCCAGCGCGAGAGCCTTTAGGTAACATTCCTCCGCCTCAGCCGGCGCGCCTCGCTGCGCCAGAAGATTGCCGAGCTTGTTCAAGAGAGCAGCCGAGCCGGAACCGGCACGCAAAGCCGAATGGTAGAAGTGTTCGGCCGCCGACTTTCGGTTCTCGCGCAGAGACACATCGCCAAGCCCTTCCAGCGCAGACGGGTGTTTGGGACAAAGGCGCAGGCAATGGCTGTAGGCTAATCGGGACTCGGCGAGCTTGTTCTGGGCAAGAAAGCTCCGACCGAGGCTTGCGCGGATTTCGGGGTCGGCCGGATTCAGACGAACCGCTTCACACAAGGAAAGCTCTGCGAGCGACCTCTCGTTCACACCCCCAAGAACGACGCCCAGATAGTGGTGCAAACCCGCGTTGCCCGGATCGTGCTCCAGTGCCTGTCGCAAAAAGGCGATGGCTTCTGATTTCTGTCCTCTCCGGTCGAACAAGCTTCCCTGCACAAAGCAGGCCACTGGATGGCCCGCGTCGCTGGCGAGCACCTGCCGGCAGAGGCGCTCGGCCTCTGCCAGATTCCCGGTTCGCAGGCTTTCAGCAGCCTGTACAGGCTGCTCGGATTCAGAAAACTGAGTCATTGAATCATTGAGCCATTGAATCATTGAAGAATTGGGTCACTGGGTGATTAATGGGTCAATGACTCAATGATTCAATGACCCTATGACTCAATAGTTACAGCAGCCCCACAAATGTGTCTTGTGCCCAATAGGCAGGCACGCCACCTTCGCAAAGCTTCTTCAGCCACTCTTGTCCCGAAGCAAACTGTCCAGCGTCCCGCTCGAGGCAGGACCAGCTCAGAACCGCACAACCTGCGGGAACCGACTCCAACGGCTGGAACTTCGAGCGCTGGCTGCGCCAAAGCGCTCGCGAGAACTTCTGGAAGGAGTGATCGTCGCCATTGCCCTCATAGCGCACATAGTGGTCTGCACCTTCGAGGTCAATGGATGGAGCCACGATGAGATCCCCTCCGACCTGTTGCACGATACTCGCAATCTGGGTGAGCCACTGCTTGGAGAACCGCAGCGTCGTCGACAGCAAGGCGAGGTAAGGAGCGCGCACTTCCCAGCGGACCTGTGCAATGACGCCTGGCATCTCAGGACAGCTGGCCAGTGTCACCTGAGAAAATTCGGCAGCCAGTCCTTCGAGTGCGGATCTGTCTCCGGTCGAATGCAGGTAGATCTTCAACGCGGCGTAAGAATTCTGAATCAGGGAGTTCAGTGTGAGCCGGACGGCTTCCAGCGGCGCTTCGCTCGGAGTGTTCAGCAGTACCACACACTCTGCTTTCTGCTGAAAGCGCAACACGGGTGCTTGGCGTAGCCTGTTGATGCGTTCGAGTGCCCGATGTGACGCGTGTTTCCAGGTCCATTCTGTTTCGGCCCGGCGGCGCCCGAACCGGCCTTTCTCTTGAGCTTCCTCTCTGTGGCGGAAGACATGGGCGAGTGCGTCAGCCAACTCTTGGGAGTCAGGCTCGAGCATCCAGAGATCACCCATGGTCTTCATTCCGCTGATCTCGCGATTACCGAAAACCTGCTTCTTTGCGGAAATTCGATAGCCGACAGAGTCATCGACGAAATCGTCAGTTGCACCTCCGGCAGTGACAATCACTGGCAATCCGCAGGACATGGCTTCGAGTACCGGCAGTGCGAACCCTTCACCACGGTAAGGATGAACCAGGCAGTGGCAAGCGGTGTAGAGCGCTGTAATGTCTCGCGCGCTAAGGTCTTGATCGAGGTAAACAATTTCGGGTGCGCGCGGATCCTGCTGGATCTGACGAATGCGGTCTCCCAAACTCTGCCCCTGGTAGATGCTGCCAACTCCCATGTCTTTGATGACGAGGACAACTTCGTCCTCGGCGGAAAACGATTGCACGTAAGCCTGCAACAAAAGGTCTATACCCTTGCGGGCAATGGTTCCGCCAACAAAGAGGAACCTGAACTTCTTGCGCGAACGGATTTGCAGCGGCGGAGCTTCCGGTGAGAAAAGCTCCGTGTCCACGCCGTTGGGGATCACATGCACTCGGTTCGGAGCCACACCACTCTGCAAATAGAGATTGCGCACGAACGTTGAGGGCGCCCAAACTTCGTCTGCCAGCTCATTGACCTGCTGCACCCATTCGACAGGCAGGCTGCCATATTCCCACGGCTGAATGACCACGAAATGCCCCTCAGCCGGTGGTGTCCAGTTGGGAGGCCACTGGTGCCGAACGTGGACCTCCACCGGAGCACCAGAGGTACGGCCGTAGTGCTGTTTGAGCTTGCGATCCCTGGCGGCCAGTTCATTGGCAAATGAATCGGATCCCACTGGCAGAATGCTCAAGTGGACGCGGCCGCTCGCCAGCAAGCCGTGCTCCAGTTCGCGATTGACCAGTGCCAGACTGTGATTCACCAACTGCGGCCCTTCCCAGCACACGTGTGGAAGGGCATTTAGCTCATCTGGCTTTGTGATGGCCCGGGTTTGCGCGTGCGATTCCGAGTTGCCGGAACTCCCTGCAACCACGCCTGCCGCGGGCTTCGGCGCCGTCCGTTCCTCAGTTGCAGGCGGAAGCAGATTCCGATTCTGCCGCGCACCGTTCCCCGGGGGGTCACTCTTGGTGAATTCGATCAACTGCAGAGAACCAGCCAAGTCCACGCGAGAAGCGACGATGCCACCGGCCGACTCAAACTGCCGGGCCGCCTGAATCGATTTCGGATTGGCAACATCGAGGACGAGCAAGATTTTCTGCCGCGGAGACAAGTGGGGCAGCAAAGCACGAACGAGCTTGGCGCAAGGTTCCGCCTCCTCCGAAAGATGCAGAAGAATCGTGTCGAAGGCCTGGCTAGCGAGGGTTGAGGTCTTGAACTCATCCAGTGTCAGGAAAGACGTTCTTGTTTGAAATGACTTTGCCAAAGCCGCAACTTCATTCTGCGGCGTGACCGAAGCCTCAGGCTGGATTGCTTCCGTGAGTTCCAGACTGCGCGAAGCAAATTCAATGACCCTTCCAAAGAGCCGGGCTTTGAGTTGCGGCAGAAGCTTCTCCGCGCCGGAGGCGCTGAGCGTGCGCGCGTTCCACACTTGATACCCAACAAACGGGGAGACGCCGTGCCGCTGGCTCCTGGCCAGAACCTGGCCGTAGACCTTCCAGTGTTCCGCGGCACAAGTCTTCCAGGTGTGGGCAACGGCATAGGCTCGGGCCTGCTGTTGCAGCTGGCCCGCCAGGAACGGATTCGTCAGCACAGAAACGATGGCCTGTGCCAGCGAGAGACCGCCTGTGGCGCGCAACACAGCGTCTCCCAGGTCGGAAAACATCGGATCACCGCTGGCCACAACGGGTCGCCCCAGAGAAAGAGCCAATGCTGCAGCGCTCGACCAGGCATGCCGTCCCGTTTGGTACGGCAGCACGACGGCATCGGCACATAATAGAAACTCACTGAGTTCCGCGGCCGGCAGAAACCTATCAACGAACCTGACCTGGCGCTCCAATCGAAGCTGGCGCACCTGAGCCTTGCATTCTTTCAGGTACTCTGTGCTTTGAGGATCCTCCGCGTCGGCTGTGCCAAGTACCAGGTAATGCACGTCCAGAACACTTCGAATGTTTGCGAGGCTGTTGATGACCTCGAGAATGCCTTTGCGCCTGGAGACGAAACCTGGCGTGGCGATCATCTTGGAGAAAACGCCAAGTCCAAGCTTTTTTCGCATGTCGCCATCAGGAAATTGGCTTCCGGGGCTGCGCTCCTGCACAGCCGGGGTTTCCCTCTGTGCGACGCCGGGCGTGATGACGTAAATCTTGGAAATCTCGCAGCCGTTCAAAATCAGTTCCATCCGGCTGGGAGGCGAGTGGACAATGACCGCGTCGGCCAGATCGCACAACTCTCTCAGCAAAGCCGACGGGGGAGACGTGTGATGGAATGTGAAAACGAGCTTTTTGCCATTGTCTTTAGCGGCTTTGAGAACATTGAGTATCCCGACCTGCAGAATCGCCAGGTCCAGATTGATGTGAAGAACCTTTAGTTCCAGCGTATGAATCCAGCGCACCAGCGGCTGAAGCCAGGAGCCGGACGGATCCCAACATCGAATGACCGTTTGGGGGTCGGGGTGGCTGAGACGGCTGTGAACTGCATAGTCACTCAGCACGACAAAGGATTCGGACGGGAACTCCGCGAGCAGTTGGCGAGCGTAGTCGGCAAAGGCGGACTGCTGATTGAACGCAGAGATGAAGCCAATGCGGCATGGGTCTGTGAAAGCTCCTGCAGACCACCCCCGCCTGCCTGCGGCAGGCATCCCCTCCTCACCTGAGGAGGGGATTTTAGGACCGAGCAGGCCCGCCTCTCGGTAACACGACACTTCGCTGGGAACGATGTGTTCGGCCCATCGTTCGCGGAATCGCAGGAAGTTGGCAACGTGGCGATCAAAGCGGCTTTCGCTCGCCGAGACGTGGTGCACAATCTCGCTTTTAGGTGTGTAAACGATGCGAGCACCAGCTTGCCCGGCCCGCAGGCAAAGATCGGTGTCTTCGTAGCCATTTTGAAACCAGGGATCAAAACCGCGCAGCCGTTCGAACAGAGACTTTCGGATCAGCAGACAGCAGCCGGTAACGCACGGGTAGTCGCGCTGAACATTCACCGCTGGATGGTCGGTGTCGAATCCAAAGAAGGCATGCCAGGAGTCCTTCTGTTCCGTGAACGTCATGCCGGCGTGCCAGACAAGACCGGAGTAGATGGGATTGGAGACCGGAAAGAGCTGCTTGTTCCCAACAATGCCAATCTCCGGCGACTCGGCGAGCACTTCGAGCATAGCCTCGAGCCATCCCGGCTTGACGACGGTATCATTATTCAAGAAGAGAAGGTTCGCACCGCGTGCTGCCCAGGCGCCACGATTGCAACCGCGACCAAAGAAGAGGTTGCGCGGATTGCGGATGCAACGAATGCGCGGCTCGAGCGATTGCAAGTACTCGCGGCTGCCGTCGGTTGAGCCGTTGTCAACCACGATGACCTCATAGAGTCCCGGTGTGGTGTTCTGGAAGATGGAGTCCAGACACTGCTGGGTGAGGTGCAGGTTATTGAAGACCGGAATGATGAGGCTGACAGCCAGTGACGAGTGATGAGTAATGAGTGCTGAGTGCGAATTCTGGAGTTCGCCTTCGTTGATTTCAGCTTTCAGATCTGCAGTGTGAGACTTTGACGGACTCGCACAGAAGACCAACGTGTCTTCGACAAGGTACGCCTTCGGTGTCGCGGCATGCTGTGAAGCTAGATTCCCACCCCGGCTTTCCCGGCTTAGTATCCGTTGGGGTGACGTTCTTTCCCGGAAATGACTCGGAAGGGTTGGCGTGTCGCCGGTTGCTGATTCTGCAATCTGCAAATTCGAGTTTGACGTTGCAAATGATGCCACAACCCGAGTCCAGGACTTGCGTGAACAGGCCCAGCAGGCCAGTGCTTCTAGAACGAGGCTGTCCTCAACCGGCGTCACTTCCCCGTAGAAGTGCCCGCGTCTCTGCTCGAACAGCAGTTGGCCGGCAGTCATTGATGTCTGCGGTCCATTAGAGGATACGACCCCGTTTTCCAGCGATCCCAAAGGCGCGATCCTGGGCAGATACACACACCTCGGCCAGCTTGACGGCTGACACTTCAGCCTTGAGACCTGGCCCTCGAGACTCGACGCTGGGTGACTCTCAGCACGCTCCATCGCCGTTTGAATCCCTTCCAGCCAGTCACCTTCAAAGCGCAGTTGGTCTTGCAGAAATACCAGAATCTCGCCTTCGGCCATCTGCACACCATCGCTCCAAGCCGACATGGGTGACGAGGATTGAGACCGGATCGCAGCCACCTTCGCACCAGGTTTCTGCTTGAGAAACTCGGCTGTCCCGGGGGAGGTTTCAGGAACGCAAGCAATCCATTCAAAGCAGTCTGGCGCGGTCCTGGCCAGGTTGTCGAGCAACGCCTCGACCCCATCCGGGCCCGACGCAACCTTGAAGAGTACGCTAAACACCGGGGCGTCCCTGTGCGACTCTCCAGCAATTTCGAATTGCAGACAAGGGTGTCCACAGAGACTCTGCGGCAGACTGGCAAGATTGATTCTTTGGGCAACCCGATAACGTTCGGGCGAAACTGGGTGCAGGTTCCTCTGGCTGCGCTGGCGATTCCAGGTTTGCCAAATCTCCGCCTCCCAACGTTGGCGAACGTCGGGCGGCATCCCCATCAACGCCACTCGCTCTTTCACAATCTTGGACGGGCTGGCGAAAGTAAAACGGTGCAATGCGGCCGTCGCTTCCGGCAGCAAAATCGCTGGCGACTCTTTGGTCCTGCCCGGAGCCACAACCCGGGTTGGCTTCGTGATCCTTGCGATGAGCACTCGAGGTTTTGGATCGGGTGGATCGATACGGTAGCTGGGGCTTTTCCAGTAGTCCTGACAACGCACCAAGAACTGGTCGGCTTCTGGATGCGCATTGACGAACTCCAGCATGCAGTCCAAATCCCGGGCAGCCAGGACGTCTTCCGGCTCCATTAAGAGCGCGTGCGTGATGCCCCTTGCCGAGAGTTCTTGCACCAGGGCAGTTGTACACTCGGCCTCGTCCTTCCACTCACCCTCGATGCAGCAAATCCCTGGCAGCGCGGAGGTCCCGTCAGCTTCTTCGCGCGGCCCCAGCCATCCGGCGGCTTTCGGCCCGGTGTGGACGCGGACGTCCGCGCTCCCAGCACAAGCAGCACGCAGCGATTCTCGGTCGATCGGTTTGCTTGCACTCACGCCAATGAGGATGGTTTCAACAAACGGAAGCACCGAACGCACGGAGGCATCCAGGTAATCCATATACGGGCGGGCACAATAGATGGCAGAGAGTCTTACTTGGGGCAACGAAACATCTCCATCAGTGAAGCAGACGGGTACTCTTTGCCGACCCGGAGCAACACGAGACTTCCCTTGATGGCAAAGAGGGGGAGTCTCTCGCAGCTCTGTGCCTTCCGGCGCAGCGAATTCTCCGGTCTACGCCATCCAGAGACGCTGTTTGAAGGCGGCCAATGATTGTTCAAATCCGCTGACGTTGGCCAGCAATTCAAACTCTAGAATATCGGCCACGAGAATCCAGTCCTGCTGGCCCTGCGACTCAATGAGGCTTTCCAGTGTGGGCCCCATTTCCGCAAGTACCTGTGCCACACTGGTGGGACCTTGCTGACGCTGGCCAGACAGCGACAGCTCAACGCCCTCTAGTAGCGCCGCCAGCATCTTGATCCCTTCGAAAACCTGGCTCAGCTTGCCGTTGGCCTCGTCGGCCAGGTGATGGCGAAATGCTTCCGCTACTTCCACCAGCGAGGTTTGCAGAGTGACCAGGTAACCCTCAGCTTCCGCGACGGCGCCCTTCACCATTTCTTCCATGGGAGAAGCTTGCACCTGGATTTCGTCCAGATACTGCAGCGGACGATTGAGACACTCATTGTCACGAAACTGGAGCACCTCGTTACCGTCAAACCGGACCGAGCTGATCATCTTTCCCTGGCCCAGGTGCTTGCTTTCGAGCTCCTGCAGCAGATCGTGCCAGGTGTGCAATCCGGGATGAACCGGCAGATTGATTCCGTTGATTTCAAGTTGCATTCTTTCTTCTCCTTTATTTCATGGTCATGACTGCTGGGTTGCCTAGATCTTCGCGTTGTGCGCCGAGCCTTCGGCGCTGGATCGTTTCCGCTTGCCGCCGTGCCAGCTGTGCCAGTTTTTCACCCTGATCCACCACCGATAAATAGACCTCCAAAGCCCGTTCTTCGTCACCCGAGGCGGCCAGGGCTGCGGCCCAGTAGGTTCTCAAGACCTCATCCTGAGGCCAGGCGTTGGCGGCTCTTTTCAGGAGAGCGGCCGATTCGGCTAGTCGGCCCGTGCCAGCCGCAGCAAAGGCCAGGTGGCGGACAATCTGCGCATCGTCTGGCTTCAGTTCGAGGGCTCTCTCATAACATTGTAGGGCGCGCTCGGGCCGTCGGGATTGTTCAAAAGCCAACCCCAGATTCACCCAGGAGTCGGTGTGCGCCAAATCAATTGCGAGCGCCTTCTCAAGAAGCGCAATGCCTTCGCCTAATTTGCCCTGGCTTGTCCGCACGGCCCCGAGGTAGCTGAGGCTGGCCACATGTGTGGGCTGACGTTGCAGTATCCCTTCAAACCAGGCCGCTGCTGCTTGAGCCCTGCCTTCTTTCAGATCGAGCAGGCCCAGCTCGCATTCGAGTTCGGCTGAGGCAGGAAGCGATTGTCTCGCGTTTTCCAGGTGCCGCCCGGCTGGCCCGTATTGCTCCAGCCGCGAATGGCAGATGCCGGCGTAGAGGTCTGCTATGGCGAAAGAAGCGTCATGTTTCACGGCTGCGAGAAAGTGGGGGATGGCTTCCGCGTACTGCTTCAGCGCCTGATGTTGAATGCCCAACTCAAAATGCGCGCGGGCACTGACGGGCTCTTGCTCCAGTTTGTTCATTCCCAACTCGAGATACAGGTGCATCTTTGCGCGCATTCGCGCGCTGTCGCGGACTTGTCCGTAGTGATGCAGTACGAGTCCTGACGGTTTTAGCGGTATGCCGCTGGCGGCCAAAGCGCCTTCGACGCTTTCGTGAACGCAGCCACTGAATTCAACCCGTGGATGACGTGGAAACAACCGGGCCACTGCAATATCGATGTACCCTGCATAGCTCCGGCCTTCTTCATATTGGTGTGTGTTGGCTTGCCAGCTTTGGTCCCAGGTAAGCTGTCCCGACCCGTTCAGGTAGTTCCTTTGCAAGAAGCTGAATGCAGCCGGCGTTGAAGCCGTCCGCACGAGGCTGGAAAGCATCTCGGCCTCGCGAAGCGCGAGGCGCTCATCGGCGTCGAGAACGAGAATCCACCGCTCATTTGCCTGCCCCAGAGAGAAATTGCGGGCTGCAGAAAAATCGTTGCCCCAGGGGAAGGAGAACACGCGGGCGCCACAACGTTCGGCAATGGTTGGCGTGTCATCGGACGAACCGGTGTCGACAACAATCAGTTCTCGAACCCAGGGCGAGATGTGTTTCAGGCAATCTTCCAGATACTCTGCCTCGTTTTTCACAACCATGCAAAGGCTGATGCTGCTGTCCATACCTGTTCCAATGCCCAAGAGGGTGGTTACCTGACCAAGGCCGCCTCCACACCCAGGGCCTCCAGCCGTCGAATCTTTTGCGCTGCCAGCCGGGCCAGCTTCGGGTTGCGTTCCTGAGCCCGGTGGTACAATTCCAGGGCTTGTGCAATCGATCCCTGCTTTTCATAGACGAAGCCAAGCAGCAACAGCAGCTCGGTGTCTTCGCCATTGGCCTGATGCGCCCGTTCCAAAATCTCGCGGGCTTCCCGGTCTGGCGCCCTGCGTCCGAGCAGCACGCCATACTTCTTTAGCGCCACGGGATGCTCCGGATAGCGCTCCAACACCTGCCGGTATCTGGATTCTGCAGCAGCACTGTTACCTTGAAGCTCAGCGATGGCCGCCAAATTCATCAGGCTGTCAAGATGCGTGCCTTGTCGCTCCAACACCGCCAGATAGTCCCGTTCGGCTTCTGCGAATCTTCCACAACTCAGGCTGGCGTGCGCGCGAATGAGACGATGGATTCCCTGCGGTTCCAGTTCCAATGCCCGAGTCGCCCAACGAATCGCCCGCTCATGCTGCTTCAGCCTGAAACAGATCTGGGCCAGCAATCCCGGACAGGCGCGGCTTTGGGGAAATCGTTCCAGGAAGTCTTCCACCAGCCCCGCGATTTCTTCCGAATGAAATCCGGTAAGTGCCAGCTTGCCCATCTGTTCGAAGATAGCCTCGTTGTGAGGATTGAGGCGGGCCGCTTTCTTGAAGAGTTCGAAACTCGTCTGCTCTTCGCCCAACTTCAGATAGACCCCGCCGAGATTGTAGGTAGCGAGCACATGCTTGGGGTTCTGCTTCAAGACATCCATGAACAGCTTCCGCGCGGTCTTGAGCTGCCCGAGGTCGCGGTTGAAGTTGGCTACTTCAAACAACACTCTTGGGTCGTCACGGTTCAATTTCAAACACTGCTCATAGACTTCGCCGGCCTTCTCCATCTGCCCAGCCGCGTGATGCGCCTTGCCGAGCAGCAACAGCGAGATTCCGTAGTGGACCGGGTCCAGCGCATAAGCTCTTTCCAGGTACGGAATGCTCTCAGCGAAGCGTTCGAGTTCAATGAGCTGAACACCCATCTCGTAGTGAGGCGGCGCGCTGTCAGGTTCCTCCAACGCCTTCTGCCGGCCCAGTTCAAGATAGAGGGTCCGCTTTCTTTCAAGGGCCTCGAAGTCGCCCACCTTCCCAAAGTGGTGAATGACCGGGTTCGCTTTCTCAAAGGGCAGGTGCTTTTCCAGAAACACATGTTCCACGAGCTCATGCACGCGCCCATGAAACCGAATCTCGGGCCGATTGCGGAACAAGCGCAGTACCCAAACCTGAAGGCAGTGGGTGTACTCGCGGCCTTCGCCATAGTCTTGCGGGTTGGCAATGGAACTGACGACGCGCGCGTTCCAGAGATAGCTTCGCTGCGTCAGCAGGAAGCCATCGACATGAGTGCTCGCCATCAAATGCCGAATCAGCCTGGCATCGCGTTGGGCAACCTTCTCGTCGGCGTCCAACACAAGAATCCAATCACCGGTGGCATAACCAAGTGAATGATTGCGAGCCTCACTGAAGTCGCCGTTCCAGGGATGATGGAAGACTTTCGCACCGAATCCCTCTGCGATTTCGACAGTCTTGTCCCGGGACCCCGTGTCAACGATGATCATTTCGTCGACGAGTTCTTTGACACTGTTAAGGCAGTCTGCCAGCCAGCGTTGCTCGTTCTTGACGATCATGCATAAGCTCAACTTGGGCTGTCGTTTAGTCATGAGACAAGGTGCGCCGTTTTGAATGGCAGCCGTGGGGTCGCAGCCGAAGAAGGCCTGTCGGGAAATTGGCGGGCTGTTCGCTTTGCAGAGCGGTCCAGTTCCGGGGTCTTGCTGAAATTAAAGGTCATTTTATTAACTACTTAAACAATCTCGCGGTTAGTTCAAAGTCAAGCTAATGACTCGAATCCAGCTCCCGTTAATGCAACGACGGCACCAAAGAGGACCGGCATTCAAAAATCTTCCGGCTCTATCCCAAGAGTTTTGAGCGAGATCAGCACTTCTGCAGAAACCCTGCAGAAGATTCCCATAAAGTTTCGGACTGAAGACACGATAAGCAGGGCAAGCCTGCAAGGGCTGGTGAGCTTGACGGCTCACATCTTCACAAAACTAAAAATTTCCGGCACGGATGCTGGAAACTTGATTTCACGGAGGAAATCACCATGGCAAGTTTTTCAGTTGTTAATAACATTAGTTCGGTTAATGCTCAGACAAAGCTTTATGAGACCAACATTGGGTTGTCGCGCACCCTGTCCCGCCTTTCCAGCGGCTTGCGCATCAACCAGTCTGGCGACGATGCTGCCGGTTTGGCTGTTGCCAACAAGTTTCGCTCTGACGTTGCCATCCTGAACGTCGGCGTGCGAAACGCCAATGATGGATTGAGCAGTTTGCAGATCGCTGACGGCGCGTTGGACAACATTTCCAGACTTCTGGATCGGGCGGCCACCCTGGCTACACAGTCCGCGACGGGTACTACGACTGCCGCCAGCCGCACCGTATTGCAGGCAGAATTCACATCCGTGCTCAACGAAATCGATCGTGAAGCCGGCATCGCCAGCTTAACGACCTCTACCAGCTACTCCGTTTACATCTCCAACGACGGTGCTAACGGAACGGTCAACGTGAGCTTCGGAGCCGCAACTGCCAGCGATTTGGGCATCTCCTCAGCATCGATCGCCACTTCCGCAGGCGCCAGCTCCGCAATCACCAGTCTCCAGGCAGCCATCACCGGTCTGGGTACTGTGCAAGGTTCGGTCGGTGCGGCTCAAAACCGTTTGAGCTTCGCCATCAGCATTGCCCAGTCGCAGATCGTCAACAAGACGGCAGCGCAGAGTCGAATCCGCGATGCCAACATTGCTGAAGAAAGCGCCAACCTCACCCGATATAACATCTTGACTCAGAGCGGTTTGGCTTCACTGTCTCAGGCAAACCAGACCACCTCTGCAGTTCTGTCGCTCTTGCGGTAATTCGTTAATTCTCTAAGCAGCAACTTCCACCGGTGAGGGGACTTCAATCCCCTCGCCGAGCTCTTGCTTGGATCCACCGGTTGAGGCCGGAGTCCAGGTGCTGAGAAACGTCCGTAAAGGAGGCTCACCATGTTAGTAACTACAGATAGTCCGATCAGTTTGACCGAGGTTCGACATCCAGCCATTCCGACCATTCCAGAAGCCGTGCCGGCCACCGCTAAAGCCGAGCCCAGCTCTGAGGGTGCTTCGGAGCACGACCAGGAGTCGTTCAGCCAGTCGAAGCGGAGGGATTCTGGAAAAGTCGATCAAGCCATCCATCGCTTTCTTGAAAACATTGGTGGCAAGAACAGCGAATTGGCGATTTCGATGAACAAGGAAACCCAGAGAATTGTTATCAAGGTGTTGGACTCCGAGACCAAGAAAGTCATCAAGCAAATTCCATCGGAGGATTTGCTTGGCTTGGCCGAGGACCTGCGGAAAACGGGCGCAGGGATATTTGACCAGTCTGCCTGAGGTTGTCGTTGGATTTAAGGCTCCGGTTGCAACCCGTGATGCCAACCCTGTTGAATGAGTTCAAGCACTCGTTCCAGGGCAAAGGAGAGCTGTGCCAATGGGATCCCCGATTACGCTTAGCGGCTTCAACAACATCGATTTCAAGGCCATCACCGACATTATCATTAAGTCGGAACGGCAGCCGATCACCCGCCTTGAGACTGACAAGCGCACTGAGCAAAGCAAACTGACCGCCTATGCCGGTTTGAATACTACCCTGTCAACCCTGCGGTCGGCTTTTGCCGCGCTCAATTCCACGGATGCCTATGGGGCACTGAAAGCCACTGCGTCCGACACGTCCGTTCTGTCAGCCACGGCCACCTCTGTCGCAACGCCCGGCACATTCACGTTGAACGTCACCTCGCTGGCACGCCCGCAGGTCACCACCAGTGGCGCTGGGCAGTTCTCCGACATCAATGCAACCCTCTTCGACAGCGGTGCTTTCTCGATCACGCAGAATGGAAGCACTACCAATGTCAATCTAACCGGGGTTGACAGCCTGGCGGAACTGCGCGACGCCATCAATGCGCAGCAGACGGGAGTGAAGGCCTCCATCATTAATGATGGGTCTGGCGCCACACCGTTTCGGCTGGTCCTCACGAGCGTGAACCCGGGAGTCGCCAAGGCATTCACAGTCGCAGATACCACGAAGCTGGGGGCGGGAGTGGCCGGGGCGGTGCTGAACCTGAGCACCGACGCCACCAACGGCGTTGCCAAGGACTCCGAGTTCACCTACAACGGCATCGCGGTCAAGAGCAGTTCAACCACCGTTTCTGAAGCCATTCCCGGCTTGAGCCTGAGCATTCTCAAAACCGGAAGCACCAGCGTCACGGTGACCGACGACAACTCCAGTTTGAAAAGCAACATCAAAGCCGCGGTCTCTGCGTTTAACAGCTTCAATGATTTTTTTGGAACCCAGACTAAGCTGAACACCACCGGCTCTGGCAGGCCACCCCTGGCGAGCGATCCCCTGCTGCGCTCGGCCAACCGGCAATTGCGCGCCTTCTTCCTCAGCGCCCATGCCAGCTCGGGCAGCCTTGACGAGTTGCAGGACTTTGGCATTACCCTCGACCAGCAAGGCCGGCTTCAGGTTGACGACGCGAAGCTCGACAGCGTGTTGTCCAGCCAGCGCACCGATGTGGCCGCGTTTTTCTCGGGGGACTCCGGCTTTGCGAAAAAAATCACCGATGCGATTGACGGATACACCAAAGCAGGCGGCGCCATCGACAGTGTTGAAGACCGCCTCAAGAGAACCATCGAGAAGTACACGTCGAAAATTCAGGATCTAGAGTTTCGGCTCAACACTCGCGAGCAGCAGCTCACTGCGGAATTTGCTGCGGCCGACCGGGCGATCAGCCAGTTAAATTCACAGGGATCCTCGCTGGCAGGATTGGGCTCGCAGTTTCGATTGTTCTGAGGCACGGGCGTTCGCCGCCTCATGGCTAAAGAAGCTCCCGATGCCGTTGCGCGGCGGCACGGTGGATCAGAATATTCCCCCTTAACAAAGGGGGTGGCGCGAAGCGCCGGGGGTTGTCATTCACGTTTTCGGGAAGTGTCACGACAACCCCCTGAAGGTTTCGCCTTCTTCCCCCCTTTCTTAAGGGGGATTTTCAAAGGAGCCCCATGAATTCCAGTTCGCTCAGCCATATTTACCAGCAGGTTGAAGTCAACACCTGCAACAAGCTGCAACTCGTCGTGATGCTGTACGATGGCGCCATCCGGTTTCTGGGCGAGGCGCGGACCGCGATTCTGACCAAGAACATCCGCGCCAAAGCCGTGGCCCTGGATCGGGCGCTAGCGATCATAGGGGAACTGCAGAGCACGTTGCAGCTCGATGAAGGCGGAGACGTCGCGGCCTCTCTGAACAGCTTGTACAACCACATGAACGAAAGCCTGCTGCTCGCGAGCGCCAAGCTGGACGCCAAGCCGGTGGACCACGTCATCCGGTTGCTCAAGACTCTGAATTCGGCCTGGACCGAGATTGCGCAGAAGGCAGAGCAGCCTTCAGCCGTCTCCCAGCCAACGGCTGTGTCCACTCCCCTGGTTGGGGTCCCCGTGGGTGAAGCGCGCCGGCCGCTGGAGGTCTTCGGGTAGAACAGCGCCTCTTGCCACGCCCAAAATGTAGGACCGCGCCGTCAGGACTCACGCTGGATGGAGAAAAAGTCAAATCCATGAACTCCTCAAATCTCACTCCAAAGCCGCCCACACTCGAGAAGGTGGGTTCCCTTATCGAGCAAATCGAGTCGGAAGTGGCACTGGTTCGCCAACTGCATATCCTGTCGCAAACTGAGTCGCTGATTCTGGAGGCCAGGAAGGTGGAGTCTCTGGAGGAAGTAGTCAGTCAAAAAGAAGCCATCGTCGCGAAGCTTTCCGGTCTGGCCGAATCACTGACCGAGAAGCTGAAATCTGCTACTGTAATCCTGGCCCGGGCGACTTTCCAGGAACGCCAGGCCCTGGCCTTTCTAAAGACCGAAGGGGTTCAACTGCTGCACCAGATCCAGCGCATCGACTCCAACAATCGCCTCCGTTTGGAAGAGTTCAAAACTCAGTCCGTCGAATCTTCCCATCAGCTCCATCAGGAATTGCGCGTTCACCGCGCCTACGACCTCGCCCAACCGCAAGCCAGGCAGTTTTCTGAGCTGGCCGATTAGCCCTCAAGTGGTCAGAACATATCTCTTGCTCGCCTGACCTCGGCTAATCCAGCTTTCGCAGTCGGGCCTCGAATTCCATCGAAATGAAAATTCTGTTGGTGCTCAGTCGCACTGTATGAATGCCAGCCTTTCGAGAACGGCTTGTAGTGAAGACTAGTGAAGGCCTACCCCTTGCGGCGCGTGGGCGGGCTGCGAACTGGATGCCTTGGCGCCGGATACGATTGGCCAGCCAGAGATTTTGGTTCAAAAAACTTGATTCATTGTGGTCAAAAGTGGCTGGCACAGCTGAGGTACTTCTTCACGGAAGCAGAACGCCGACAGGCGGGTGCTCAACACCGGTTGTTCTTCTCGCAAGTCGAAGGACTGTGACAAGCTTTGCCCCGAGAGCTCCCTGCGTTTTGGGGCAAGCAGCCCAGCCTCGGTGAAACGAAATGAGGATAGGGCTGATTCAAGTCTGCCCATTCAGTGGTCCCTGGAACTGCTTGACCAAGTCGTCGACATCGCTCTTGCTCTTGTCTTTCACCAGATCGACGCTCTCAATGCCCTTAGCGACCACATAGCTAGGACGTGGATTTGGAAATCCGACCAAGTCGTTCAGATAGTCGCTCAAGTCCGCGAGCATCGACATCACCTTGTAGAGCTTCTGAGTGCTGATGTCCTGAAACTGAAAGGCACTCATGGCGGCGAACAGTTGGTCTTGTATGGCTGTGAGATGCTGCTCCAAACCCGACACATTGGCTCCGGGAACAGTGCTCTTAAGTTTATCCAGTTCCTGAACAGCTGAATCCAACGACGCAATCGACTTCTCCAAACAGCTCATCGCTTCGGTAGCGCCTTGTTCAGATTGCGACGTGATGGTTGTCAGTTGCCCGATGACTTTTCCGCTTTGCATATCTTTCTCCTATCGGTTGCACCGCCTGCTCGTAGGCCATCATCGGCTTTGGGAGCATGACTTCCGTTTCCGGCGATGCCAGCTTAGTCCTTGGAGTCTCTCAACGACTCCTGGGCTAACCTAGCCGTGGAATACTGGCTTTCGAAACTCTGTCCTCAGGCGACCTTGCACCGAACAATGCCATTGTTTGCACGCCTCTGGCGCTGCCGGATCCTTCAGCAGGCGTTGGGAACTACGCCTAGGATTTTCTCTTTCAATGCCTCCGGAGTAAACGGTTTCACCAGGTAATTGTTCACTCCTGCCTTCAAGGCTTCCACAACTTCCTCTTTCGCCGAGTTCGTCGTAATCATGAGGATCGGAGTCTTTTTCAAAGCCTCGTTGCCTCTCACCATTTGAACTAGCTCCAATCCGGAAACCTCTGGCATGTTCCAGTCAGTCAGGATAAGGTCCGCCCCTCCCTTGGACAGCGATTCGAAGGCTTTCTTGCCGTTCTCAGCCTCCACGACCTCTTTAAAGCCGAGGCGACTTAAGCTGTTGACGATGATCTTGCGCATGGTGAGAGAGTCGTCTACTACGAGAATCTTCATTATCCTGTCCTCCTGACTTTTCACTTCCTTCAGTCGCGACATTTTATCGACGATATTCAAATACGACTTTAGTGTTATTCCATGTTTCTTCCGCTTTTTCTTGAACCATGTCCTGGCGATCGCTCTCGTCGCGCCCGTGAGGTGAGCCAGACCTTCCGTGTTTCCGATTCATTTCCCACACCAGCAAATCAAAGATGGTGGCGTTTCGAAAGGTCCGGCAGCCGCCAGAAGTTCGCACGGAACCACAGGCCGGATGTCGGTGAGGGCAAGCAGTCGGACAGCCCCTCAATCTCAAGAATTTATAGTAATCAGTAATCATATTAGAAAGGAAAACCGACAAGACTTGCGAGTACTTGCGAGCGAGGTATCCGACATGGCAGCGATGACACAATCCATATTGCCTTCCTATCTTGTGCCCGTCTTGCATGCAGGCGAGAAGCCCGCTTTCGTCCTGATGATGGAGCCGCACGTTTACACTCAGGCTGCCACCCGTGGGAGGCCCCTTTTCAGCATTGAGGACTTGCGCCAGTTTCTTCGGGACAGAGGCATCGACCAGTGGTTCGTTCTCGAAGATGAGATCCAACGATTCCTGAAGGATCAGCTGGACGATTTTTCGGTCTCGGTTGGCTACCGGATCGCCGAGCAGAGAGACTGCGAGATTCGTGTTCAGATTGCTGACCGACTCAGTGCCTCGATCTCGACGGTGCTGCCCTACGGAGGAAGGCCAGTCACGCCAGAGGGTGTCCTCAAGAGCTTGGCACTGGCTGGAGTGACTTTTGGCATTCTCGAATCGAAGATCCGAGAACTTCCCTTGGATGTGCCTTGTGAAAACGTGTTAGTAGCCAATGGCATTCCTGCGACGCCGGGGCAAGATGCGCGGTTCGAAAGGCTCTTTGAAGAATCCAAGACCAAGGGTAGTCCCCAGGAGCAGAAAAACGGAAAAGTCGATTACCACGAATTGGGCATGTGTGCGTCCGTGAAGAAAGGGACGCCGCTGCTGCGGAAGATTCCGGCGACCGCGGGCGTGCCTGGAACCGGAGTCGATGGCTTACCCGTCGCTCCCAAGCCGGGAAAAGATGCTGAGTTGATGCCCGGAGTGGGCACGGAGATTTCGGCAGAGGACCCCAATCTCTTGCTGGCCTCCCTCAATGGCCAGCCGGTTTTTCTTCGAGAAACGGCTAAAGTCGTCGACAAGCTAGAGGTTCCATGCGTGAATTTCGAAACCGGGAACATTAATTTCGATGGCTCCGTGTACGTCCGCGGCCCAATTCTGCCGGGATTCAAGGTGAAGGCCGGTGGCGATATAGTCGCATTCGAAGAAGTCGATGGTTTGGAGTTGATCGCCGGTGGCTCAGTGGTGCTCAAGGGAGGAATCTTCGGGAAACATCACAGCCAAATCACCGCCCACGGCAACGTGAAGGCTAAGTTCCTGAATGATTGCGTCATTCACTGCGGAGGCGACTTGATTGTGGAAGATCTGATTGCGGGTTGCACCGTGGTTTGCGAAGGCACACTCAAGGCTGGCCAAGAGGGCGGCAGGGGCCAGGTTTATGGGGGACACATCATTGCCACCAAAGGCGTGCGAGCCAAGATTTTGGGGTGTGTCACAGAAGTAAGCACGACCATTGAAGTGTCCACGTCCCCTAAACTCCGCTCCCGGCATCAGGAGCTTCTGAAGGAGATCAAACTCGCCGAAAACAAACTCGGCGATCTCCAAAAAACTTTGAACTATCTGAAACGCCAGCCCAACCATCGCCAGGACCCGCGGCTGGACAAGATCACGGAAGCAATATTTCTGATGACCGAGCAAATTGAGGAGTTCCGAGCCGAAGCCGCACAGTTGACCGAACGCATCGATACGGGGGTGCTAGGCGGAATTGCTGCCAACGAAGCCCACGCGGGAGTTGTTATGCGTATCGGGGGTCACAAGAGAGAGATCATGTCCCTGACCCGGTCAATTCACTTCAAAATCACTTCCGAAGAGTGTGCAGGGATGCCATGACGCCAAGGGGTAAAGCACGACCTGTATTGGCTGCCTATTGCTCTACGGGTAGCTGCGGCATTTCACTTTTCGTGACCGAAGATCGAAGAGTTTCTCGAGTTGCTTCGGCAACGAACCTTAGATTGCCGGGGTTGATGGCAACGATTGGCAGGGCACATACTCGCTCAACTTTCGAGTTTTGTCAGAGCAGTACTCCGTGCAAGAAGTATCTCCAAGAGGCGACTAGGAGGCACCCATGACCAACTTTCCACACCAACGCGACTTCACCCGTATTCCTGTCCACTTTGAAGTAGAGGTTCGGACCGCTGGGATGAAGCTGAACTCACGCGAAACCCGCGATCTGAGTATGAACGGCATTTTCGTACACGCCACTGGCCGATTCTCACCCAATGAAGAATGCCAAGTCAGTCTGATCTTGCGAGGAGGGCTTGAAGAGACTCGTCTCGAGATTCGCGCCAAGATCGTTCGCATTGAGCCTACAGGGCTGGCAATCCAGTTTCTGGAGATGGGGCCCGAGGAGTTCGGACATCTCCGCAATGTAGTCCTCCACAACTCCACAGACGTCCAGCAGTCCGAAGGCGAGATGAGAACTCACCTGGGCCTGAAACCGTTTGAGTCGATGCCCAGTGATATCAAGGCTGGGGTGAACGATGAATAAGGCGGGCTGAATGGATTTTCTCGGCAACGATCAAGCCACTCTGTTTCCACTTCAAATCCGAACGTTGCAGCGCTCGAGTTTTTGGCGATTCTGTTCCTCTTGTCTTTCGCTTACCGGTGGCACACCGCGGCGCTTGCGGCTACTCGCGCGCGTGATCGAACCGCGGAAGCATTGCACCGTGCGGACTTAGTGCAAACCAGTGAAGCAAGGACTCGGGCTTTTCTGGACACGGTTGTTGACGGGATCATCACGATAGATTCCCTGGGGATTATCGAATCCGCAGACCCGACAGCTGCTTGCTGCATCGCTGGCGGCAGGAATTTCGACAAGGTCCGGGGAACGCGTTTCCAGGCGCGGTTCAGCGGCGGTGGGAAGAAGGCCGGGTGGCCGAACTGGAGCGGAAGATCGGGCAGCAGGCCCCGGATTTTGATTTTTGAAACGGTGCTTGTAAGCGCATCGACGAACAGCGGCAGCTGCAGGCCGAGGAAGTTCCCGACTACTTCGCGGCCGATGCCAATAATGTTTTTGTCCCGGTGGACAGGTAATCGCTAAGGTATTTGTCGTGTTCGCTGTGATAGGGCTCTGGCATCAGCAGGTTGACGTTCTGTCCAACCATCTCCGCTTGATCGTAACCGAAGATGCGGGTTCGGATTAATCTCAAACGCCCGCGCCACCTCCCCAACCGACGTCCCCCGCTCCAATCTCTTCAGCGACGCCCGCGTGAACTCTCTGCTAAACTTCTGCTAAACTGCCTGCGAGGCAAACCCATGATGCTTTCCTCCATTCGCTGAATTCTGCATCTTAACCGTTTGTCTCATTTTTGGGGACAAGTCCAGACCTGTGAAAAACACCAAGCGCAAGCGGAACGATAAGGGGCTATTCCCGCTGCCGCAAATCATTGATCAGATCCACGGCGCCGTGATCTCTACGGATATGGATGGTTATGTAATGAGTTGGAACAAAGGCGCAGAGCGGTTGTACGGCTACCTCGCAGAGGAGGCTTTGGGCAAACACATCTCACTCCTCTCCCCCCGGGAACAGCATGAGTTTCTTCGCCAGCAGGTCATTAAACCTCTCAAAGAGAAAGGCAATCATGAGATCGAAGTGTGCGCGATAAAGAAATCTGGTGAAGAGTGTTACGTCCATCTTTCGCTCTCTCTATTGAAGGATGGCCATGGCACGGCACGACGGATGATTGGTTACTCAATTGACATTGCAGAACGGAAGAGGGCGGAAATTGCGCTGCATGAGAGTGAAGCACGTTACCAGCGTCTGGCGGAGAACGCCCTGGACGTCATTTACCGCTACCGTCTCTTTCCTGATCGCGGGTGCGAATACATCAACCCCGCCACCACCACGATCACAGGATTTACTCCCGAGGAGCATTACGCCGACCCTGACCTGATTTTCAAGATCGTTCACCCCGAGGATGCCTCAAAGGTGTGCGACGGTTTCCAGAACAAAAAGCTCTTTGGAACACCTTTGCTCCTGCGCTGGATTCAGAAGAATGGGAAGCCGATTTGGACAGAACAAAGTATCGTGCCCGTTTGCGATCCGGCCGGCAACATCATCGCCATCGAGGGGATCACCCGCGACATCACCCATCGGAAACAGGCAGAAGAGGCATTGCTCCAAAGTGAAAACAATCTCGTGGAGGCGCAGCGCATCGCCCATTTAGGAAATTGGGTTTGGGACATGCCGACAAATGAATTGAGATGGTCTGATGAGGTCTATCGCATCTTCGGGCTGGACCCTGCAGACTCCCGGGATCCCAAGGACTTGTTCAACAGCCACGTTCCGCCCGAAGACCAGCAGCGTATCGATAGGGCAATCACTGATACCATGGCCAGAAGGGCTCCGTTCAGCCTCGATCATCGTGTCTTGCGCCCGGATGGCATTGAAAGGATTGTCGACGAAAGAGGTGAAGTCTTTTATGACCAGGGCGGCCAAGGCATTCGAATGGTCGGAACTGTTCACGATGTCACCGAGCGCAAGCAGGCAGAAGAGGCGTTGCGCAAAAGTGAAGCCAAAAACCGCGCTCTTGTAAGCGCCATTCCGGACCTGATGTTTTGCGTTAGCAGGGACGGCACCTACTTGGATTTCAAGCCTGGCAAGGATATTGAATCTTATGTTCCACCCGATCAATTCCTGGGTAAGAAAATTCATGAGGTATTGCCAGCACAGACCGCACAGCGGGCCATGTCCGGCGTGGAGCGGGCATTTCAAACCGGTGACATGCAGATCGTTGAATATGACCTCTCCCACGGTGGCACGCTGAAACACTTCGAGGCGCGGATTGTCGTTAGTGGAGCCGACGAAGTCCTTGCCATCGTGCGTGACATCACCGAGCGCAAGCAGGCCGAGGAGGCGTTACGGGAAAGCGAAATCAGGCTTCGCTTAATCTCGGACCATATCCATGAGGTTGTTTATAAGGTCGAAATGACAGACGAGGATCCTTATAACGGAACTGTCCAGTTCGTGAGCGCCTCAGTCAGAGACATCTTGGGCTATTGGCCAGATGAATTTTTGGCTGACGCTACACTTTGGTTCAGGCTGGTTCACCCGGAAGATGTACTCGCATTGGAGGAAACTACTCGCGCTATCTACACAGCCAAGAAGTGCGCCAAACGAGTCTATCGCTTGCGTCGAAAGGATTGCGACGAGTACCGCTGGATGGAAGATCTGGTTGTGCCACAGCTTGACGACACGGGCAACGTGATTGGCATCTTTGGGGTCGCCCGTGATGTCACTGAGAGCAAGCAAACCGAGGAGTTGCTCCGTAAAAGCCAGGCGCAATTGGCCGGCATTATCAGGTCAGCCAGGGACGCCATTATCACCATTGATGAGGATCAGCACATTGTCATCTTCAACTCAGCGGCCGAGAAAATGTTTGGCTCCCGAACTGAGGAGGCGACAGGAAAGCCGATTGACCAATTTATTCCGGTAGAATTCCGCGAAGCGCACCAGAAGCATGTTCGCGGTTTTGGACAAGATAATATAGCCAACCGCCAAATGGGAATGTCGCTAGACTTATTCGGAGTCCGTTCGGATGGCCAGAAGTTTCCAATTGAAGTATCGATTTCCAAGCTGGCAGACGATGGACGAATGTTTTATACCGCCATTATTCGCGATATCACTGAACGCAAGCGAATCGAAAAGCAACTAAGGATCAAAGAGGTTGCCATTGGATCTGCGATTAATGCGATTTCCATAGCTGACCTCGAGGGCAACGTGATCTATGCGAATGACTCTGCCCTGAGACTGTGGGGATACGACAACCCACAGGAAGTGATGGGAAAACCAGCCGTTTCGTTTTGGAAAAATGAGGAAGAGGTCTCCCAGGTTATCCGGGGATTGAAAGAGCTCGGTTATTGGATCGGAGAGTTGGTTGCCAAAAGAAAAGATGGCGTCTACCTGGAGTTGCAAACCGCCACCAACACGGTTACCGATGAAGTGGGCACTCCTCTCTGCGTCATGGGATCCTTTGTTGATGTCACTGAGAGAAAACGGTTGGAAGAAGCACTTCGGGAGAGTAAAAAGCTGGCAGCGACTGGGCGGATGGCAGCTCGCATTGCTCACGAAATTAACAATCCACTGGCCGGGATCAAGAACTCGTTTTTGTTGTTGCGAAGCGGCCTCGACAAAGAACACTTGTATTACGCCTACGCAGACCGAATCGAAAAAGAGATCGATCGAATCGCCCGAATTATCCACCAAATGTATGACCTTTACCGGCCAGAAAGAGAGTTGGAGAAAGAATTCGCAGTCGAGGAGGTTATCCAGGACGTGGTTGAGCTGCTTAAGGCAGATTGCCATGAAAAGGCCGTAACCCTCAGGGTTGAGGCGCCGGGCACTCCGATAAGGTTGCTCCTTCCGGAAGGCTTTCTCAGACAGGTTCTGTTTAATATCATGCACAATGCTATCGACGCATCGTCACCTCGGGGAGTCGTGACGGTTAGACTCGCTGTTTCCCGCCAGGAGGCTACAATCACGGTAGCCGACCAGGGCGAGGGCATCCCCAAAGATTTAAGAAGCCGAATTTTTGAGCCTTTTTTTTCGACGAAGAGTGGCGAGAAAAATATCGGATTGGGGCTTGGGCTTTCAACCTCCAGGAGCCTGGTCGAATCGATGAAGGGATCTCTGGATTTTAGAAGCAATGCCATAGAAGGAACCGTTTTCAGAATCATTCTTCCCTTTTCGAAAAAGTCAAACAAAGCGAGACTGTATGAATAGCCTTGGAGGTTCAGCAGAGTTATGCAGGAGCGGATTCTAGTTAGCGATGACGAAGAAACTTTCTTACTCTCGACGACTGATCTATTGCGGCGAGAAGGGTATGAATGCGCGTCCGCCCGGGATGCCAAAACGGCCATGGAATTACTCCAGAAAACGCCTTACGACCTGCTGATTGCTGATATCAAAATGCCAGGTAACTCGAGACTGGAAATGATCCGCAGTCTGCCGGAGTTTGCCCAAGGGTTGCCGGTGATCTTGATGACCGGCTATCCTTCGGTCAGCTCGCTGGTCCAGTCGTTCCGTCTGCCGGTTATGGCTTATATGATTAAACCCTTTCAATTTGCAGACCTGCTGGTGGAGGTGCGTAAATCGATTAATTATAACCGACTTCATCAGCTAGTGCGGATGACCCAAGTTCGGGCGCGGGACTGGTTGGAGAATCTGAACACCGTTGACAGCCTTTGGGGAATGAAGACGGACAGCAGTTCTTTGCCTCCGGCGAACGGCTACCTTGCACTCCTTTTGCGGCACATCGTGGAATGTTTGGGCGACGTGAAGAACCTCACCGAAGAGCTCACCAGACAAGCTGCCAAAACTGAAATGAAATCCTTCGCGGACGATTCAACACTGCCAATATCCAAAGACGGGACTACAGAAAGCTCATGGAACCTGAGAACCAAACAACTGGAAAAGGCCCTGCAGAAAGTAGCCAACGCTCTCGAAGAGGCTGGGATTGTAACTGCTGTAAACCTGCGCTCGCCCCAGGACGACATCTCGAAGGATCTCAGTGACCTCTCGTCGCGAGAATGGCAAATTCTTCGTGGGTTGCTCGCGAATCAACGCGTAGCCACCATTTCGCGTTCTCTTTTCATTAGCCCCAATACCGTTCGCAACCACCTGAAGTCGATCTTTCAAAAACTGGACGTTCATTCCCAAACAGAATTGTTAGAACGCCTTGGCCGGCTTCCTCCCAAGAACTAATCCTGCCCCTGGGTCAGATCTTGGCTATCTTGGCTTGCCTTGAGCGCGGCGGATCGGTGAGAACCAGGAATCTCCGGACAATTTCCTTCATGAAACTGTGCTGAAACCGATCAGGATCCACCCCGGCGAGCAATATCCCGTGGCCGCGACACTGGAATTTCTCCTGAAAAACGACCAGGATGGCCTCGTAATTTCGATTTGCCTTCAGCATGAGACGAATCCCAAACGATCTGGTAGTGGGCTTTTCTTAGAGCGTGTCTGAAAACCCGCTGGGCCGGAGTGGCCCGGGAACCCATACCCGGTGTGCCTCGGTTCGTCATTCCCGCGAAAGCGGGAATCCAGCCTGGTTTCCGGCTCCGCGTGGGACCGCTGTCCCGCGCTTGGCCGCCAGTTAGGTTTTAAGACACGCTCTTCGTGGCAGACCGCACCACGACCACCGCAAGAATCGCGGTGATCGTGGCAATCGAAACGAACATTCGTCATTAGAATCAACTTGGACGCGAACTGGAATAAGGCAGGGGACACCACTATTGCCGAGTCGCATCGAATCAAGCGTCTCTGTCAGGAAGGAGTTCTGTTCTCGCCAAGAAGTTCGCGCACAACCTCCAAAACCTCTTCAACAGCGAAGGGTTTTTTCAGGGTGGCGTCTGCACCGAACAACTTTGCGACCGGAAGAAAATCGCCCTCAAAAGCGCCGGACATCGCGACGATTCTCAACCCCGTACGTTCTTTCCTCAAGGATCGAATCGTCTCCAGCCCTTCCTGTTCGGGCATATCCAAGTCGATGATTAGAAGATCGGCTTCTTGCTGAATCATTCTCTCTATATCCTGCTTGCCATTAGCCGCTTCGAACACCGCGTACCCCGCCTTTTGAAGTACGCCGCGGAGCCATTCCCTTACCTGCTCATCGTCATCGACAATCAAAATGGACCGCGCCCTGGTCCATCCTCCAAGAACCTCTCTCACCTTTTGAACCAGGGATCTGGGCGTGAAGGGTTTTTGGATAAACGTCACTCCTGAATCCAAAACGCCGTGGTGACTGATCATATTATCGGTGTGGCCAGACATGTAAAGCACCTTCGTGGACGGCCGTGTTGAAGTGAGTCGCTTGGCCAGCTCAGGGCCGTTCATGTGAGGCATGATGACATCCGCCAGGATTAGATGAATCGGGTCCTGATGCTGCTCGCACATGAGCAGCGCCTCACTGCTGCCGGGTGCCTCGATGATCTGGTATCCATCGTTCCGAAGAGCCTGGCAAACCAACCTTCGAACCAGCTCATTGTCTTCCACCACCAGAATGGTCTCCCAACCGCGAACTGTTTCGACAACATCCGGACTTCGCTCCATCTCCTCGACAGGACTCTCGACACGCGGTAGGTAGACCTTAAAAGTAGTTCCACGGCCTAACTCGCTGTATACCCAGATATTCCCACCGCTTTGTTTGACAATCCCGTAAACCGTCGAGAGACCCAAGCCCGTCCCCTTGCCCGGCTCTTTGGTCGTGAAAAATGGCTCGAAGAGGCGAGCTTGGGTCGTGGCGTCCATCCCGCAGCCAGTGTCACTCACCACCAGCATGACGTGAGGTCCGGGTTGGGCAGAGACGTGATTGGGGGCATAGTCGTCATCTAAATAGACGTTCGAAGTCTCGATGATCAGTTTTCCGCCTTGGGGCATTGCGTCCCGGGCGTTGAGCGCAAGGTTCAGGATCACCTGCCCAATCTGACCCGGATCGACCTTTACATGTCCCAGTTCCGATGCAAGATTCATCACCAAGCTAATGTCCTCTCCAAGCAAACGGTGCAGCATGCGCGCCGTTTCCTTCACCGCTTGGTTTAAGTCTAGAACTTTAGCCAGGAGGATCTGTTTGCGGCTGAAGGCCAAGATCTGTGCCGTCAGCAAAGCGGCGCGGCCTGCAGCCCGTCTGATCGTCTCGATCGTCTCGATCGTGGCTCTGGCTGCATCACCCTCGCTTATCCTCATCAGCAACAGATCGCTGTGGCCAATGATGGCAGTCAGCAAATTGTTAAAATCGTGAGCCATGCCCCCTGCAAGCTTTCCGATACAATCCAGTTTCTGGACTTGCTGGAACTGCACTTCCAGGGCACGGCGCTCGGCAATGGGAAAGAACCCCTGTGATCCTTCCATTGGCTGCGCTCAGGGGTGTGCTGTGCCATTCGCACAGGATAATACAGCCATCTTTGGTCCTATTTTGGTTGACACTGTTGGCAGTGGCATCGGCTTGAAGCAGGCGCTGCCAAATGGTATCTATACTCGGCTTGAGGTCCTCAGGAACAATGAGATCAGAGGCGTGTTTGCCCAGCGCTTCTCCCGCTGTGAACCCAAAAATCCTTTCAGCCGCTGGGTTCCAAGAAGTCGCGCGGAAATCGGAGTCCCAAACAATGCAACCCAGCGGCATGCGATCAATTTGAAGCGCGAGACGCGATTGGCTCTGGAACAGCAATTTCTCGGTTTTGCGGCGTTCAGCAATTTCGAAGCGTAACGTTTCATTTGCGCTCTCCACCTGGATCTTGGCTTTGGTCAATTCTTCCACCAGTTTCGCAAGCTTGAGGTTGTGGTCTTGAGCGGCTTTGCGGAGTTCCAGATCCAAAACATTGCGTCGTACCTCTTCCTCCAATTGTTTACGATAGCTGATGTCGCGGACGATCCCCGTAAAGAGCGGCTGATTGCCGATCTGTAGTTCACTGACAGCCAGGTCCAAAGGGAATATCGACCCGTCCTTGCGCTGCCCGACGACTTCCCGGCCGTTGCCAATAATCTTTTTTACCCCGCTGGACAGGTAATTTCTCAGGTACGTGTCATGCGCGCTGCGATAGGGTTCTGGCATCAGCACGCTGACGTTCTTTCCAACCATCTCCTCTGGGTCGTACCCGAAGATGCGGGTGGCCGCCGGATTCACGGATTCGATTATCCCCTGGGAATCGATCGTGATGACCCCGTCGACAACCGTGTTCAGAACGGCCCGAATCCTCATTTCCCTGTCTCGCACCAAGTCGGTGCGACGCAAGGCTTCTGCCGTTCGATCGCGCTCGCGAGCCGCCGCAAGCACCGCTCTGTGCCAGCGGTACGCCAAATACAAGAGAAGCAGGATCGCCAAAAACTGGAGGGCTGCAACGTTCGGATTTGAGAGCGGAAACAAAACGGCCTGCTTGCTTCCAATGTCCAAGCTAGCTCTCAGGTTTGGGTGGAATTCAGTTGACAGTTCGGTATGCTTCCGCCGGGCTTCGTCGCCCGCCGACGGATCGAAGGAATTGCGGCGATGTGCAGGGTCGATAAGAAAGGCCGCCAGAAGGTCGGCCAAGCCGGCCGCAGAAGGTCTCGGGCCCCAAGAGGGTGCGGTGAAGACTATCGCCAGGACAACCAATAGAAGAGTCTTTTGGCCCCTCAGCGATCCGAAAACCAGCTTCAATGCTAGAGCCAGTGAAACGACAAGCGACGAACCACCATACCGAAGTAGAAAGCATTTAAGATCCTGCATTGTCCACGTCCGTTCCTGGCTTCGAGCGAGGCAGGGTCACGATCCTGACTTATTGTGCACAAGCAAGAGAACAGCATTCGACGTTTGGAGTGCCTGGTTTGTATAAGAGCGGCTTTAGCCGGACTGCCTAACGGAGGTACTACAAACGGGGACACAGCTATACAGAATTGCTAGAACGCCTTGGCCAGCTTCCTCACAAGAACTAATCCTGCCCCTGGTCAGATCTTGGCTATCTTGGCTTGCCTTGAGAGCGGCGGATCGGTGAGAACCAGGAATCTCCGGACAATTTCCTTCATGAAACTGTGCTGAAACCAATCAGGATCCGCCCCGGCGAGCAATATCCGGTGGCCGCGACACTGGAATTTCTCTTGAAAAGCGATCAGGATGGCCAAAATCACGACGGGGAGAACTTCAAGAGCTGATACGTCCACAACCCAGTCAACAGTCTGCGGAGTCTGATCGTAGATTTCTTGCAGCGCATCCATGGCGCCGCTGCAGTCGTGGCTGGAAGTCAGACGTGGCAGGTGAATGCGTATGCACCCCGGCTCGGCTGTGGCGGTGACGCCTTTTGAGCTATAGACCGATGTGATCATGCTGAGTCTCCATCCCTGCGCCCATCGCCGGTCGGAACCGGTTGTATCAGCCCTTCGGCGCCTTCCCGAGGGCCTCTTCACTGGTGTGCTCGAGGTATTCCAACAGTTCAATTTGTGAGTGAACTTCCAGCTTTCGAAAGATCGACTTCAAGTGGTTGCGAACCGTATTGGGGCTAATAAAGAGCGCGCGGGAAATAGTAGCGACGCGCTGGTTGGACAGCAACTTGCGAAGTATTTCCCATTCACGTGTTGACAGCAGGCGGAGCGACTGGAGCACCTCGGGGCGAACCGGCTTCGGCAATAAGCCTACGGTTATGCCGCTCTCCAGCAAATTGTTAGCTATCCTTTGGAGCACTTTTTCGATCTCTTGCAGCTTGTGCTTACATTCATCGAGGCTTTCGGTTAACTTATTATCCGCTTTCGGCATGACGACTGAGGCCCACTGCGCCGTTGGATGCCCGCTGATATTGGAGATCGATTGGTAGGTTATTCGAAGTGGATACCTTTTGGCTTTGAGGTCACAGTAATTGAAGTCATCGACTTTCACTCCATTACGCAGAAGGGCACACGATTCGCATTGATATTGGAGGTCGTTGGTTGCTTGTTTTGGCCAGCACGGGAAGGGAGGTCTTATTCCTGCCAGTTTCGTACTGTCTAATCCCACCAGCTCTTGCAATGACGAATTGCAATAGATCATCCGGCCGCGACTGTCTGCAACGACGATTCCTTCCTGTAAAGAATCAAAGATGACCCCAAAGATTTCAGACAATGGAACCAGTTCTTTGCCGCTGACGCCGGAATTTCGAGACCGCCCTTTCTCCATGCCCTTGACCTTTGCTGCTAACCGTTTCCTAAGATCTAGCCGTAATGTCGGCCAAAAAGAGAATTCTGTTCGCGTTTCCAAGCCTCGCTTACGTTCCTGGAGGTAGAGCGGGCGCTCCGCGCAGGCTTCGGGTAACGTGCGACGGAGCGGGCATTCAACCCTTCTGTGCTGGTGGGATATCAAGAGCTGAGCCCTTGGATAGTTAGCCGGGATAATCGCCCCAGATTTGCAAAGTTTTCAAGCGATCTGGCTCCCCGGCAGTTCAGGCATAAACCTCTGGAGTACTTCCCGCAACCTTTTTACCTCGATTGGCTTGGAGAGGTAGTCGTCCATTCCTGCTTCTAAGCATCGTTCCCGGTCGCTCTGCATTGCACTGGCGGTTAACGCAATGACCGGAAGATGCTCTCCGGAAACCTGCTCTTTTTGTCGAATGGCTCGGGTGGCCTCAAAGCCATCCAACTCAGGCATCTGGCAATCCATCAGCACCAGGGCGTACCGAGTCTTCGACAACTTCTCGAGGGCTTCACGGCCGTTGGCTGCGGTATCCGCGTGAAAGCCCAACTTTCGCAGCGAATGCACTGCAACCTTTAGGTTCATGAGATTATCCTCCACAATCAGTATACGCCCGTGATGCAGAGTGTCACTTTTCGAGGCTGGAGCAGAGTTGAGCAGGGTTGAGACTCCCTTGGACTTCTGGAAGACTGAATTCAAATCGAGTGAAGCTCTGACGCACTCCTGAAACTGCGACCGACTCACGGGCTTGGTCAGGTAATGCAAGCGCTTCGCCCGGCGTGTTTTCATCCTTTGGTCACGCTGGCTGGGTGTGGCCATGACCACCAGAGGAATAGCCGAAAGGATTGGATCTGCCATGATCGACCGGGCCAATGGCATGTCATCCAGTCCTGGCAACTGCATGTCCAGGATGATGAGGTCAGCCTGTTCTTTAGTTTGTTGACCGGTCCGCAGCAATTCCAGGGCTTGTCGCCCATCCTCAGCACAGATCGGCAGCATACCCAAGGCTTGAGCGTGCTGCCGCAAAATGGCTCGATTCGCAGAGTTGTCGTCTGCGATGAGAACGCGCAAGGCCTGAGATTCCGCTGCACCGACTACCTGAATCATTTCCTGCGCCGGACGCTTGCCCAAACGCACAGTAAACCCGAAAGTGCTTCCCTTGCCGGGTGTGCTATCAACCCCAATCTCGCCTCCCATCAATTCAGCAAGTTGCTTCGAAATTGCCAAGCCCAGGCCGCTTCCCCCATACTTGCGTGTCGTCGAGCCATCGACCTGCGAGAAAGATTTGAACAGCCGTTGCCGGGCCTCGTCTACGATGCCGATGCCAGTGTCCGAAATCCCAAACCACACGAGTGCTTCCGTGGCACTTTCTTGTACAAGTCTAGCTTGAACACTGACCTCACCCTGGAGCGTGAACTTCACTGCATTGCCTACGAGATTCGTAAGAATCTGCCTTAACCGAAATGGGTCACCTATGACCAGAAACGGAATCCCAGGTTCAATCTGACAATTCAGTTCTAGCCCCTTGCGGAAGGCCTCCGTTGACAACGATTTCACAACTTCATCAATCACGCTGCAAAGGTCAAATTCAATCATCTCCAGCCCAAGTTGCCGCGCCTCGACCTTGGAGAAGTCCAGGATGTCATTGATAATCGCAAGAAGAGCCTTGCCACTGGATTTGATCATCTCGGTATACTCCCGCTGCGCGTCCGTAAGCTGAGTGTCGAGAAGCACCTCTGTCATTCCGATCACGCCGTTCAAGGGAGTACGGATTTCATGGCTCATGTTAGCCAGAAATTCCGACTTGGTCCGGTTGGATGACTCCGCGGATTCTTTAGCTTGAAGCAGCTCGAATTCCACCTGCTTGCGTTCGCTTATGCCACGCATGATGATGGTAAATACGGTTTCTACCTTCAATTCTAGTTTTGAAATTGAGGCTTCAGCCGGGAACTCTGTCCCATCCTTGCGAAGGCCCGATATTTCCCCACGTGTAGACATTCTTCGAGCAATGTCGTCAGACTTTTCAAATCTGTTGACGTGGTCACGATGCATCTCCCTCTGTCGCAAAGGCATGAGCAATTCAATCGGCTGTCCCAGGATTTCTTGTGCGCTGTACCCGAATATCTTTTCCGCGCCGTGGTTGAAGAGCTGAATGCGGTGGTTGCCATCCATCGAGATTACGGCATCTTCGGCAATATTCAGAATCCCGGCCAAGCGCTCCTGGAGAGCCCCTTGTGCCTCTTCGGCTCTCCGGCGCTCCGAGATGTCACGGAAGACCATGATCATCCCCACGATCCTTCCTGTGCCATCCTTGAGGGGGGCAGCGGTGTCTTCAATGGGTATTTCTCTGCCATCCCTAGCACACAAGATGGCGTTCTTTTCCAGAGTGCCGGCCACGCCACTCCGTTGCGCTTGCTTCAGGGGACACTCACAGGATTGGCGTGTTTGTTCGTTGACGGCCTTGAATACCTCGGCTAGATCCGTTCCTTTGGCTTCCGTCTCTTTCCAGCCCGTCAGAGCCTCTGCCACAGGATTCATGAAGGTAATGAGACAGCGATCATCGGTGGCAATCACAGCATCCCCGATGCATTTCAGCAGAAGGCTAAACCACTCCCTGCTCGCAGTAATCGCGACAGAGTTCTTCTCCATTTCCATACCTCTGTGTTTGACCCGCGTAGTGTTTAATGCGGCTTACACCAAGCCGCAGTCAGCGAAAGGCTTCCTAAACAAATAACTACTTTCTGTCGCGAAACTCGCAAGGCTACTCCTGGCGCAATTCTTGCGCGATCTTCAGCGGTTCGGCTCCCCTCGCCCCAGCGGGGAGACGGGAAGCTGTGAAAAATTGCGTTTGCCGCATGAACCTGATCCGGTAGGGACGCGGTGCCCCGCGTCCGGATTGGGTTTCCGGTTGTGGACGCGCGGCAGCGCGTCCCTACCGTTTAATTTTTTCACAGCTTCCGGGGTTGGGGGTGAGGG